>ENA-ORRW01000296-ORRW01000296.1-human-gut-metagenome-genome-assembly--contig:-NODE-296-length-60152-cov-5.447210_pt1 | contig 60152 bp, 61 predicted proteins | sample MGYA00242183_ERZ509150 | MGnify/ENA primary metagenome ERZ509150 (study PRJEB26280, sample SAMEA2338639) | human gut metagenome | biome: human gut; feature: human-associated habitat; material: faeces... | reverse complement strand
AGCACTTGACTTTTAATCAAGGTGTCCGGAGTTCGAATCTCCGATGGGTCACCAACAGCCGCTGAAGAAATTCTTTGGCGGCTTGTTTTTTTAATAATCAATATAGGTAGAATATATACTGAGCCGTCGCCAAGCGGTAAGGCAACGGACTTTGACTCCGTCACCCGTGGGTTCGAATCCCGCCGGCTCAGCCATGAAACAGGCACTTGCAATTATGTAAGTGCCTGTTTCAATTATAGTTATCTGTCGAGGGTTATGCTATTGCGTTGTAACGATATACATAAAAAAGAATGCAAAAGATAAATTTTTTAAAAATACTCTTGACCTAAAGTTAGCTTTAGGCTGTATAATAAAGCCAAAGAGAAACTTCTCTGATTTATATTTAAAATTTATATGATAAGGAGCTCTGATTACGATGTATATTGAAAAAATAAACGGACCGCAGGATGTTAAGAAACTCAGTATTGATGAACTTAACGCTCTTGCATCGGAGATGCGTGACGCTTTACTTCACCGTGCAAGTGTTCACGGCGGTCACTTCGGCCCGAATTTCGGTATTGTAGAGGCAACAATTGCCATTCATTATGTATTTGATTCACCACATGACAAGTTTGTGTTTGATGTATCACACCAGTCATATCCGCATAAAATCCTCACAGGCAGAAAAGAGGCATATATTGCACAGGAGCATTACGATGATGTAACAGGCTATACAAGCCCTATAGAGAGCGAACACGATATGTTTACTGTCGGTCATACATCAACCTCTGTCAGCCTTGCCTGCGGACTTGCAAGGGGCAGAGATGTAACAAACGGCAAGGGCAATGTTATTGCACTTATCGGTGACGGCTCAATCAGCGGTGGTGAGGCTCTTGAAGGTTTTAATGTTGCCGGTGAAATGGATTCAAACCTGATTATTATAGCAAATGATAACCAAATGTCAATTGCAGAAAATCACGGTGGACTTTATAAAAATCTCAAACTTCTTCGTGACACAGACGGCAAGGCTGAATGTAACCTTTTCAAGTCAATGGGGCTTGATTATGTATATGTCAAGGACGGCAACAATATTGAAGAGCTTATCAAGGCTTTTAAGTCTGTAAAAGATATTGATCATCCTGTTGTTGTTCATATTAACACTCTTAAAGGTAAAGGTTATAAGCCTGCTGAAACTGACAAAGAAAGCTGGCATTGGTGTATGCCGTTTGATATTGAAACAGGCAAAACTACTGTTAATTTCCCTGATGAGGAGGACTACAGCTCAATCACAACAGATTATCTTAGAAATAAGATGAAGTCTGACAAGTCAGTTGTGGCGATTACAGCCGGTACTCCCGCACTTTACGGCTTTACTCCTGATGAGAGAAAAGCATTCGGCAGACAGTTTCTTGATGTAGGCATCGCAGAACAGACAGCTGTTGCAATGGCATCTGCTATCGCAAAGAACGGCGGCAAGCCCGTATTCAATGTTTACAGCTCATTTATCCAGAGAACCTACGATCAGCTTTCACAGGACTTGTGCATTGACTCAAACCCTGCAACAATCCTTGTTCAGACTGCGTCGGTAAACGGTATGACAGATGTTACGCATCTCGGAATTTTTGATATTCCCATGATTTCAAACATTCCTAACCTTGTTTATATCGCTCCGACAACTAAGGAAGATTACCTTGCAGTCCTCGACTGGAGCATTGAGCAGACAGATTACCCTGTTGCAATTCGTGTTCCTGTTGCAGAACTTGTTTCAACAGGCAAGCCTTGCACAAAGAATTTTGCAGAACTTAATAAATATGAAGTTGCTCAGCAGGGCGGTAAGATTGCCGTAATCGCACTCGGTTCATTCTATGGAATGGGCGAACAGGCTGCAAAGCTTATTGAAGAAAAAACAGGCACAGCGCCTACTCTTATCAATCCTTACTACATTACAGGCGCTGACACAGAACTTCTTGAAAGCCTCAAGAAAGACCATGATGTTGTTGTAACACTTGAAGACGGAGTGCTTGACGGAGGTTTTGGTGAGAAGATTGCCCGTTTCTACGGTCCGTCAGATGTAAAGGTTATCAATTTCGGTCTTAAAAAGGAATTCCTTGACAGATATAATCCTGCCGATGTCCTCAAAGAAAACCGCCTCACACCCGAACAGATTGCAGAAGATGCAGTCGCTTTGATTTAAATAATTTTAAAATAACTATTTTATAAACGAATTTTAGGAGTGAATATCAATGGTAAAACAGACAGCAGGAAGAGATAAACTCGGTGAGTTTGCACCGAAATTTGCAGAAATTAATGACGATGTGCTTTTCGGTGAAGTGTGGAGTAGGGAAGACAAACTTTCACTTCGTGACCGTTCACTTGTTACAGTTGTTGCACTTATGTCACAGGGACTTGTAGATTCTTCTTTTAAGTATCATCTTATGTCAGCCAAAAACAACGGCATTACAAAGGAAGAAATTGCAGAAATCATCACTCATTCCGCATTCTATGCAGGATGGTCAAAAGCTTGGGCAGCTTTCAATATGGCAAAAGAGGTTTGGACAGAAGAATAAAGAGCAGTTGCATATATATTTCTCTTGTGATACAATTAACTGTAGTTATTTTAAATCTTAATTTTTACAAAGGGAAATATCATGAAAAAGACTAAATTTATAATTACCTTGTTAATGGCTGTTCTGATGACTTTTTCATCAGCCTTTTGTGTAAGTGTATCTGCGGTGTCTTCGCCCGATGAGGCGGTGATTTCGGACAATTATGACGGCATTGAGCCTATTCCCACAGAAAAGCCCGAGGACAAGCCCGTAAAGCACGGCAAGGGCTTTTCAAGCGGAGATTACGCCTTGTTCTATACTCAGACAACATTCCTTGCACTTCTTGCAGGATACCTGATTATCTTCAAAGTAAAGGGTACAAAGACAAAAGAGAAAATGCACGGAAGAAAACTTGACCGTAAGTGATAAAAAAATCAAAAACAAAAAACGGATTGACTTGCTGAAAACTTGTCAACCCGTTTTTTATTTCTGTATTTGCATTAAAACAGCCCGACCAAATTACGGTCGGGCTGATAATTTATGCGCTTTCAGCACTTAATTCTTTAGCTTTTTTCAAAGCAGCATCTTTTTGCTTTTTCTTCTTGATTACCTTGAGTCGGCTGAATTCCTCACGATCCTTTTCGTCAAGTGCGTCGGAAATGAACTTAACTGTTTCCTCAAAACGTGGAATCATAATGTTCTTGAGAGCGTTTGCTCTCTTCTGAGTTTTCTTGATTGAATCGGCAAGGCGGTAAACGCTGTTCTCAATCTCGGCAAGCTCAACTGTAAGATTTTTAACTTCGGTAAATTTTGTATAAACCTTATCAATTGCCGAATTTGTTGTGCGCAGACCGTAGTGTAGGTAGTGATGGTCCTCTCGTTCCTCAATAGTGAGAATCGGAATTTCAACACCCATAACACTTCTTGAATCAAGCTTCAAGCCGTTCTCATAGGGAATAGCGTTAGAAATATCTTCACAAAAGCCGTTGGTAACATTTGCCGTTTGAAGTGCTGTGTAAGCCTCTGCATAAGCGTCATCAATTTTCTGCTGGATTGCGTTTGCATGGTCGATAAGCGTCATCATTTCTCTGATGAGAATGTTACGCTTTCTGTCCAACAGTTCATAGCCGTTTTTGGCGAGTGCAAGGGATTTCTTAGTATTCATAAGATTACCCTTGGTAGGTACTGTCTGTACTGCCATAAATGCTCACACTCCTTTCTTCAAACGATTATTTGTCACCCTTATAGTACTGATCAAGTAAAGCATCGTCAACACGGTCAAGTTCTGCTCTCGGCAATGTTGAAAGCAATTCCCAACCAAGGTCAAGACTCTGTTCAATACTTCTGTTTTCATTAAAGCCCTGATTAACGAACTTTGATTCAAACAATCTGCCAAACTCAATGTACTTCTTATCAGTAGGAGAAAGCTCCTCTTCACCGATAACAGATGCAAGCGATCTTGCGTCAATTACCTTTGCATAAGAAGCGAAAAGCTGGTTTGCAAGAGGCTGGTGATCGGCTCTTGTATAACCCTCACCGATACCGTCCTTCATAAGACGGGAAAGGGAAGGAAGAACATTAACAGGCGGATACAATCCCTGTCCCTGAAGTGAACGGTCTAGAACAATCTGTCCCTCTGTAATGTAACCTGTAAGGTCGGGGATAGGATGAGTAATATCGTCGTTAGGCATTGTCAAAATCGGAATCTGTGTAACAGAACCGTTGTGACCTTTAATCATACCTGCACGCTCATAAAGTGATGCAAGGTCAGAATAAAGATAGCCGGGGTAACCCTTTCTGCCTGGAATTTCACCCTTTGATGACGAGAACTCACGAAGAGCCTCGGCATAAGATGTCATATCGGTCATAATAACGAGAATGTGCATATCAAGCTCAAATGCAAGATATTCAGCAATTGTAAGAGCACATCTCGGTGTAAGAGTTCTTTCAATGATAGGATCGTTTGAAAGGTTCAAAAGCATTACAACTCTTGAAAGTACGCCGCTTTCTTCAAAGCTCTTCTTAAAGTATTCTGCAACATCTTTTTGAACACCCATTGCGGCAAATACAACACCGAAGTTAGAGCTGTTTGCGCCGCTGATTTTAGCCTGTCTTACAATCTGAACGGCAAGGTCATTATGTTTCATACCTGAGCCGGAGAAGATAGGCAGCTTCTGACCTCTGATAAGAGTCATAAGCGTATCAATGGTTGAAATACCTGTGTTGATGTAGTTTTTAGGATAAACACGGGAAACAGGGTTGATAGGAGTACCGTTGATATTAGCCTTTTTAACAGGGAAAATATCTCCGAGTCCGTCAATAGGTTTGCCCGCACCGTCAAGTACACGGCCGATAATTTCAGGGGAAAGAGGCATCTCCATAGGATGACCTGTAAGTCTTGTTCTTGTGTTTTTAAGGCTGATTCTTCTTGTACCCTCAAAAACCTGAACAACTATTCTTTCGCCCTCAATCTGAACGACACGACCCTGACGCATTGTACCGTTATCAAGACGAATGTCAACAATTTCCTCGTTGGAAACGCCCTTAACACCGTCCATAACTATAAGAGAGCCGTTAATTTCTTTAACGCCTACATAATCTATAATCATTATTGCGTTCCCTCCTTATTAAGAAATTGCAGCAAGCTTTTCGTCAATTTCCTTAATGTAATCATCAAACATTTCAGGCTTGCTGTTAGGAATATCATACTTCATCTTTGTAAGCTTATCAAACAGACCAAGGTTAAGAATCTTGGAAAGCGGAATATTCTGAGCAACTATATCCTTAGCTTTGGCATGAAGATGAAGAATGGTTTTCATCATAAGCTTTTGCTTTTCAAGCGGAACATAAGTATCATCGGCATGGAAAGCGTTTTGTTGTAAGAAACCGACACGAATTACTCTTGCTGTTTCAATTACAAGTTTCTGGTCATCGGGGAGTACATCCGAACCGATAAGCTTTACGATTTCCATAAGTGAACTTTCTTCCTGTAAAAGTGCGCTTATTCTGTTTCTGTATTCAATAAAATCCTCACCAAGATTTTCTCTGAACCACGGATCAAGGTCGTTAAAATACTCGCTGTAGCTGTCCATCCAGTTAATTGCGGGATAATGTCTTGAATAAGCAAGAGCCTTATCAAGAGCCCAGAAACATCTTGTAAAACGCTTTGTGTTCTGTGTTACAGGCTCAGAGAAGTCTGAACCCTGCGGAGAAACCGCACCGATAAGCGTTACAGAACCTTCGCCGCCGCTGAGAACCTCGGCACGACCGCCACGCTCATAGAACTCGGCAAGTCTTGAAGGAAGGTACGCAGGGAAACCTTCTTCGGCAGGCATTTCTTCAAGTCGGCCTGAAATCTCACGGAGAGCCTCAGCCCAACGGGATGTTGAGTCAGCCATCATGGCAACATGATAACCCATATCTCTGTAATATTCGCCAAGAGTAATACCTGTGTAAATTGAAGCCTCACGAGCCGCAACAGGCATATTTGATGTGTTGGCGATAAGTACGGTTCTGTCGGTCATAGGACGCTGTGACTTTGGGTCAATAAGCTCTGAGAATTCCTCAAGAACTTGGCTCATCTCGTTACCACGCTCACCGCAACCGACATAGATGATGATATCGGCGTCGCACCATTTTGCAAGCTGGTGCTGAGTCATTGTTTTACCTGTACCGAAACCGCCCGGAATAGCTGCTGTACCGCCCTTTGCAATAGGGAAGAGAGTATCAATAACTCTCTGACCCGTGATAAGCGGAACAGATGATGTAAGTCTTTCCTTAACAGGACGGGAAGTTCTGATTGGCCACTGCTGACAAAGGGTAAGGTTGTGCTCAACGCCTTCGTCATCCTTGATTACAACAACTGTATCAAAGAGCTTGTAGTCGCCGTTAGGATTAACCTTTACTACTTCACCCGAAAGCTCAGGCGGAACCATAAGTCTGTGTTCAATGATAGGAGTTTCGGGGAGAGTAGCGTAAATCTGACCGCCTTTAAGCTTGTCACCGACTTTAACCTTCATTGTAACATTCCACAGCTTCTTGTCATCAAGAGCAGAAACCGAAGAACCACGGTTAATAAACGCACCTGCTTCTTCTTCAATAGCCTTCAGCGGTCTTTCGATACCGTCAAAGATGTTATCAATAATACCGGGGCCGAGAAGAACATTCATAGGAGCACCGGTACCCTCAACGGGATCGCCCGGTTTAAGTCCTGTTGTTTCCTCATAAACCTGAATAGTTGTGATGTCGTCTGTAATACCGATGATTTCACCGACAAGCTTTTGCTTGCCTACATGAACCATTTCCATCATCTCAAAGCTGTCGGTATTTTTTACGGTAACAACAGGTCCGTTTATTCCATATATAACATTGTTGTTTTCCATATTATTACCATCTCTTTCAAAAGAAATTAACAGTCAGCAAGATTAAAGCACACTCAGTCCGGAATTTTCTATAAACCATTCTTTCTGTGCATAGAGCTTGCTGTCAAGAGTTTCATCGGCAACAATATTCATTGCCTTGCAAAAGCCTTTGATTCCGCCGATTTTAATTGACTTGTCGGCAACAACCTCGGTGCTTCCTGCAAAAACTGCCTTGATTTTGTCTGAGTTCTTCATATCTCTTTCGTTGACATAAACAACACAGTCGTTGTCTGCAAAAAGCTTAGCAACTTCCTTTGCACTTTTTACAAGGCTGTTTGAGTAATCTGATGTTTTTGTGTATTCAACAAGCTTTTCTTCAGCCTTTTTAAATATGCTTTCAGTCATTTCAGCTCTCTCGAGAAACAGTTTTTTCTGACCTTCCTGAATTTTCTTTGCAAGAATACCAGTCTGCCTGTTTCTTGATTCTTCAAGTTTGTCCTTGATATACTTTTCGCTGTCATGTCTGCCTTTTTCGGTTGCCTCTTTCAGCTTTTCTTCTTTAAGCTGAGCAACCTCTGTCTGCATGGCACTTCTTTGTTCATCAGCATATTTTTTAATGGCTTTCAGAAAGTTATCTGTTTTGTTTTTGGAGTTTTCCATTAAAAATAACCTCCCTGAATAAATTCAGATATGTGATAATTACAGCTTTACGCCGATTGCGTCCTGAACATATTTTGTAATACTGTCCTTGGTTCTTCCGTTACCGTGACGGTCGGGAATTTCAACAATAAGCGGCTGTTTGCGGTTAAGCTTGAGGTCATAAATAAGGTCGGGACAGAGCGAAACAAGTGTTTCCGTAATAAGAATAACTGCAATATCATCCCTGTTCACAGCCTTTTCAAGCTCACTGCGTACCTCATCCTCCTGATGAACAACTACGCCTTCAATACCTGCAAATCTCATACCCATTTTGGTATCGACATTATCACTTATAAGAAAAAATTTCATAATAATCAATCCTTAACGAAACTTAAATCGCTTAAATTATCTTGCAAAGATAAGAAGAATTGAAACGAGCATACCGTAAATAGCGATACCTTCACCAAGTACAACGAAGATGATTGCTTTACCGAATGCCTTAGGATCTTCACTTGTAGCACCGATAGCGGCAGGAGCAGCGTTACCAACGGCAATACCGCCGCCGATACATGAAAGACCTGTTGCAAGAGCGGCACCGATATATGCAAGACCGTCAGCCATACCCGATGTAGCTGCAGCGGCATCACCTGTAGCAGCACTTGCTACGATAGGGCATACCATGCAGAATGCAAATACAGCAGCGAATGAGCAAATCTGAGTAAGAACTGTTTTCTTTCTGTTCTTGCCGTGTTCAAAAGCCTTTACTGCAAGAATTGCAGACGCACAAAGGAATACTACCGGAACAGCTAACATAATTAAATTGAATAACATAATAATACCTCCAAAAAATTATCAATCAATATTTAATTTAACAGGTTCGTAAGGTCTGCCTTCACCGGAATAGAAACGGCTGAACATCTCGTAATATTCAAGTCTTAACACCTGAATTGCAACAAGAAGCGCCTCAAGAACCATTACAAAAACATTACCTAAAACAACTACGGGCCAGTATGCAACGGCGGGAGCTGTTTGGGCAAGCACGAAAACAACTGTCATCATACCTGCGTGTACAAGAACGAATGCACCGACTCTTAAAAAGCTTACCGTGTTTGTAACATATTCAAGCAAAAATTCGATTGACTCGATAGCATGCTCAAGAATATATCCGCCCCAGCTTTCGGGCTGCCAGTCTTTTTCACCGGCGATAAGAAGTCCGAGAGGCTCACCGAAAAAGATGAGCAGATAGGGGAGAACGATAAGACAAAGAATGTATGCAAGGGAAAATACCTGCAGACCCAATACGAGCTGTCCTGCAACACCGAAAATAATTGAACAGTAGAATACAAGACCTGCGCAACCGCTTGATCCGAACAAGGCTCTTCCCACATCTCCCTGCTTGAAGGAACTGTAAATATTAAGTCCCATAGCAACCACAACAAGCGAAATACCTATTGCAACAGCCGCAAGAAGAATCATTACAATTGAGCCTGATGACATTACTTCAATCGGTTTTTCATCAAGTCCGAAGAGTGCCTTGTAAAGAGGATCAAGCACATGCTCAAATCCGAACACACTTCCGAACACACAGCCGAATATCGCAGAAGAAATTCCGCACGGCACAAGAATCTTACCGATTTTCATTTTCCTGAGTTTCCACATAAGCGCACCGACAATTGATACACAAATGCCCTGACCGAGGTCAGCAAACATTATGCCGAATATAATGACATAAGTGATAGCGATAAAGAGTGACGGATCAATTTCGTTATATTTCGGAACACCGTACATCTCTGTGTAAAATTCAAACGGTTTTGCAAGGAAACAGTTTTTGAGTTTGACAGGCGGCGATTTTGCAATCTCCGTCTTGCCGTCTGAAAAATCTACATTGACGCTGGCAATTTTTTTGAGTCTGCGTCTGAGAGGCTTAGCATCCTCTGTAGGAACCCAACCTACAATGATAAAGCTTTTGCTGTATTGCAATGCTTTTGTGCGGATTTTGGCATAAAGATTAAGCTCTTCAAGCTTAGAAAGATATTTACAGATTCTAACCTCATACTTGTTAACATAATCGTCAACTCGCTTCTGAGCTTCTTTAAGCTTCTCCTCAAGATGGGGAATAAGGCTCTCAAGTTTTTTCAGATGAATTCTCGGTGTGTCATTAACTCCGAGAACATCACATTTTTCAAAATATAATCCCGAAAAGATTCTGTCAATTTCCTCGGTTTTGTCAATCGGAGCAAAATAAACACCCCAATAGTGTGATTTGTCTTCGGTACAGACAATAAAATCTACATAAGGATTATCTTTATAGGCTGAAAGCTTTTCAAAGCTTTCCTTAGGCAGTCTGCCAAAGCGTGAACTGATATACTTTAAGGTTAAAACCTTTTCAATTTCAACCCCAAGTCCGACAAAGTGTGTGGTTTCAACAAGATTTTCCTTTGCCTGCATCAGCTGTTCTTCAACAAACAGCCTGTCATCTGCAAGAACTTCAATGTCGCTGTTTATTTGATTTGTAAACAGTTCAATTTCTTTAAAGGTCGGATTAAAGTCACTTACATCAACAAGATTAAACTTGCGTTTTGTAAGACTTAATGTTGCCTTAAGAGTGTTAAGAGGTTCAGCATAGATGTTTTTTGATTGCAGATGCGTAAAATCCTTTGTGTTGCTGTAAAAGGATGAAACATCATCGGGATGGAACACACCTGATTCACCAAGTACCGATATTACATTATCAATATCCCTTGTAAGCCCGATAATGCTTACGGCCTGCATGGTTGAAACAGCCAAATTTTAATCACCTCTTCTTAACAGTCATCACATTTTTTATTTAATAAGCAATGACTGCGTAAGTTTATTGTCAAGTTCATATCTTGTGCCTTCAATCAGAGTGACAATATTCATCAGCTCTGTTTCGGCAACAAAAATATATGAAATCATTACAACCGAAGGGTTGTTGGAAAAGTGCATATTTTTCTTTGCAAGCCTGTATTTTACTCTCGGTGAAATATCGCTTGCATAAACATATCCGATTTTATCAATCAATCTTCCGTTATGCGTATTCTGCATAATTGAGAATATCTCGCCCGAAGATTCCGCCTTACACATCATGTCAATGGTCTTTTCGCTGAGATTTGTGTAATTAAGCAAGAGGTTTGCTTTGATATCATCGGGAGAAAGCTTATAATACTTTTTCAATCTCAGAATTCTCGAGAAAATATTATAATCGTTAATCGTAAAGAAAAAGTTGATAAGCTCGTGCTTTTCCTGTCCTTTTGTTGTAGCTTTAATCAGTTTTGTCAGTTTTCCGAACACCAAGTTATACAGCTTGTTCTCAATGTCCGATATTGGAAGTCGATTTTTCTCATCAGGAGAAAATTGCTTGAGAATATCGTAGAATTGGGAGGACTGTGTGGCGTTCAGAAACTCTTCATAATTTTTTGCGTTGGCAAGCTTGTTAACATCTATTTCCGTATGTTTTGAAATATACCCCGGAAATTGATAGATGAACTTGTCAGTCGAGTTTGAACTGAGCAGGATAAGGAATCTTATAATCTGCTCAACCTCTAATGTCGAGATAATGTACGATGACAAACCCGAGCTTACGCTCGAATCGTATCTGCACAAAGAGTCAAATTCATAGAAAAGGTTTTGCCTCAAAAGAGCCTCAAGCCGTCCTCTGTGAATTTCACGCTCACTGACATCCGTCAGAGCCTTGGAGTAATGCGTATTATTTTTAAGATACGACATAATCTCTCCGACGCTCTGGCATGCAAGCAAACTCTGGTAATCCTTTTCGGTAAGTCTGTTGCCGAACTTTGACCTTGCTTTTGTCAGAACTGCAAACGAAGTTTTTGACATTATCCGCATACACCTCCTTGTAAACAGTAAATGGAATGTTACTGTGCAACCGTTCTTTTGACGATTTCGTCAACCCACTTGTCACAGTTGAGTTTAAAATCAGAGTCAAGCTTGATATGCACTGAATTGTGCTTGCCCTGAATTTCCTCCCATTGCTGTTCGGCTTTCTTTGTTTCCTGAATGTCGTTGCGTTTCACAACCTCTTCAGCTTTTGCCATGAAGTCGTCATAAATCTTCTTCGTTTCGGCTTCAATAGTTTTGGAAAGTTCCTCTTTTTCTTCAAGAGTATCCTTTTCCATGGCTTTGGCTTCGTTGTCGGCATCAACGATTTTTTTAATCATATTCTCCATAAAACCACCCCCGTGAAAAATCAGTTTTTAAGCGCCTGAAGCGGAGCCGGAATTCTTCCGCCACGCTTAATAAATGCCTCCGGTGAACCTTTCCTTACAGGCATAACGGGACCTCTGCCGAGCAGTCCGCCGAAATTAAGTTCTTCGCCTGCACTTTTTCCGATAGCCGGAATAAGTCTTACCGCAGTTGTTTTGGTATTTACCATACCAATTGCAGCCTCATCTGCAATGATTGCAGAGATAACCTCGGGAGTTATGTCACCCGGTACTACAATCATGTCAAGACCAACCGAACATACGGCTGTCATTGATTCAAGTTTTGTAATATCAAGGTAACCTTCAGTAGCGGCATGAATCATACCTGCATCCTCGGAAACGGGGATAAAAGCACCGCTCAGACCGCCAACATGGGAAGAAGCCATAACGCCGCCCTTTTTAACAGCGTCATTAAGAAGTGCAAGTGCAGCGGTTGTACCGTGGCATCCGCACACTTCAAGTCCCATCTCCTCAAGAATATATGCAACACTGTCACCGACAGCAGGTGTCGGGGCAAGTGAAAGGTCAACAATACCAAAGGGAACACAAAGTCGCTTGCTTGCTTCTCTTGCAACAAGCTGTCCCATACGGGTGATTTTGAATGCAGTTTTCTTAACCATATCTGCAATTTCCGTGATGTCTTTTCCGACACCGTCTTTTGCAAGAGCGGCTCTTACAACGCCGGGACCCGATACACCGACATTGATAACAGTATCGGCTTCACCGACACCGTGGAAAGCACCCGCCATAAACGGGTTGTCTTCGGGAGCGTTACAGAATACAACGAGCTTTGCGGCACCGATGCAGTTTCTGTCGGCTGTAACTTCTGCAGCCTGCTTAACGACCTTACCCATCATCTTAACAGCATCCATATTGATGCCGGCTTTTGTAGAACCGATATTTACGGATGAACAAACGAAATCGGTTTCGCTCAAGGCCTGTGGAATACTCTCAATAAGAGCGTAGTCACCGCTTGCAAAACCCTTCTGAACAAGAGCGGAATAACCGCCGATGAAGTTTACGCCGAGTTCCTTTGCGGCTTTGTCAAGAGTGTGGGCAAACTTGACAACATTCTTGCTCTGGCACGGAGCGGCTACCATACCGATAGGGGTAACTGAAATTCTTTTATGTATAATCGGAATACCAAATTCCTTCTGGATGTCTTCACCTGTTTTAACAAGGTCTTTTGCATTTCGACAGATTTTGTCATAAACCTTTGTGCAAGCCTTATCAATGTCCTCGTCAATGCAGTCAAGCAATGAAATACCCATTGTAATTGTTCTTACATCAAGGTTTTCATTGTCTATCATATTTATGGTTTCAAGTATATCTCTTGTTTCTAACATATTATGTATATCCTTTCAATTCGGTAGCACTGATCAAATTCTGTGCATGCTGTTAAAGATGTCCTCGTGCATAACATGAATCTTTGTATTTGTTGATTCTCCGACTGCTTTGAGGTTTGTACGGAGCTGCTCAAATCCGATGTTGGATTTGTCAATTTCAACAAGCATAATCATAGCAAACATATCCTGAAGAACACTCTGTGTTACTTCCACGATATTAACATCAGCCTTTGAACAGGCCTCTGAAACTTTTGCAAGGATTCCAACGCTGTCTTTACCGATTACTGTGATAACTGCCTTCATTTTTTACCTCCTGTTTATGCAGATTTTCGTTGGGATTCTGCATAAAACTGCTTTTCTTTATTTGTGCATATTATATAACTAATTTTTAATAAAGTAAAGTGCAATATTGAAAAAATTTTTTTCATATGTTATCATCTTTTTTGTGAGGTGTTTTACTAATGAAAATATGTGATATTCATACCCATTCAAGCAACTCTTTTGATGCTGAAAATACAGTTGAAGAAATGTGCAACAGTGCCTGTAACAAGGGACTTTTTGCACTTGCAATCACCGACCACTGCGAAGCTCCCGAGATTTTGCTCGGCTCTGAAAGTGAGTACGGAGATTTCAGCAAATTAATTCCAAAATCGAATTATGAAACTTCGATTATGCAAGATAGATACAAGGGTAAAATCAAAATACTGAGAGGCATTGAACTCGGTGAGCCGATGCACAATGACGAATGTACAAAAAAAGCACTTTGTTTTGGAGATTTTGACATAATAATCGCATCCGTGCATAACCTGAGAAACAGACCGGATTTTTATTATATGGATTTCAAAAAAGAAGATGCACATATAATTCTCGATATGTACTTTGATGAACTTCTCGAAACCGCCTCTTTTGACAGCTTTTGTACTCTTGCACACCTTACATATCCGTTGAGATATATTAAGCGTGATACGGGCGTTATTCCGAATCTTTCACCGTACAGAGATAAGATTGACCTTATATACGAAACACTTATTAAAAAGGATAAGGCTCTTGAAATTAATGTTTCTGGGCTGTTCAAAGGACTCGGTGAAACTCTCCCTGCATTTGATGAAATTAAACGCTATCACGACCTTGGAGGCAAGTACATAACCCTCGGAAGTGACGCACACAATATAAATGATGTCGGCAGAGATATTGAAAAGGGAATAGAGCTTGCTTTTAAAGCCGGATTCAAATCATACCATATATATGAAAACTGTTGCCCTTATGAAATAACAATTGAATAACAAAGAATTAAAATAGTTCTTAAAAGCAAAAAGAGGATTTCGCACTGATATGATGTGAAATCCTCCTTGTTTTTTTTGAATCCAATATTTAACTGCGGCACATTATACTGCACTTTTCTGAAAATTGCAATACCTTTTTACAAAGTTTTTGCAAGATTTTTTATGTAATCCTTCAATAAATCTTTTGTTTCAGGGTGTTCAAGCCCAATTTCTATCTGAGCCTGCAAGATTCCAAATTTATTGCCCATATCGTATCTCTTTCCCTCAAACTCAACGGCTGTCATTCCTTTTGTTATTGCAATCTCTCTCATTGCGTCTGTAAGCTGAATTTCTCCGCCGATTCCGGGCTTTGTATTTTCGAGAATTTCAAAAATTTCAGCCGGGAGCACGCATCTGTCAAGAATCGAATAAAGCGAAAGAACTTCTTCGGGAGTCTGCGGCTTTTCCTTCATGTCCGTACAGGCAAAAATATTGTCGTGCATATGTTCAACTTTGAGTGAACCGTACTTGTGAATGTCTTTGGCGTCAACCTTTTTAACACCTACAACTCCTTCACCGTATTCACCGTAATGATCAATGAGCTGTTTGATTGCAGGAACCTTGCCTGTAATAACGCCGTCACCGTACATAACGGCAAAAGGTTCATTGCCTACAAAAGATTTTGCTTTGAGAACGGCATGTCCAAGACCTTTCATTTCTTTCTGTCTGATAAAAGAAATGTTTGCAAGGTTTGAAATATTTCTGACTGTTTCAAGAAATTCTGTTTTGCCGCTCTTTTCAAGCAGACTTTCAAGTTCGGGAGAAGCGTCAAAATGATCCTCCATAAGTCCTTTGCCACGGTTTGTGATGATGAGAATATCTGTAATTCCTGCCGCAACAGCCTCCTCAACTATGAACTGAATAGTTGGCTTGTCAACGATAGGATACATTTCTTTCGGCATATTTTTTGTTGCGGGAAGAACTCTTGTACCGAGTCCCGCCGCCGGGATAACCGCCTTTGTTATACGCATAATATTCCTTCTTTCTCATTAAACTTTTTACTTATTATGTTTCTATACATTTACTACGGTGTTTCTGTCGTTTACATTAAGAACATCGGCAGATAATTGACAACAAGGAAAGCAAAAGCTACAGAAACAGCAATCGGGAGATTTACTCCGCCTTTTGTTTCGAGTGCCTCATTCAAAAGCTCTTTATTTGTTGTACTTTTTATCTTTTTAATTTTCTTAACAGAGTGATTGTAGTAACATTTATTTGCAATTAAACCGCTGATAACCATTACTATAAGTGAAACCGCATTTGCAAGCAGAGGAGAGAGAAACAGTAAAAACTCAGTCGGTGAAAGTCCGAAAGAATTACCAAGAGAAAGCACCTGTCCGGATTGCTGAGCCTGTACTATGCCCGTGTAGATAGATTTCCAAGCGGGAAGCGATGAAATATAAGCAGAACCTACCATTGAACCGAGTACGAGAGCTGAGAACAATACGCCTAAGCCGTACATTTTTCGGTACAGAAAATATATTCCCGATAAAATAAATGCGGAAAAATTGAATCTGCTCTTTTTAAACTTATTGATAAAGCTGAAAATCCTCAGATAATAAGGGGTGTTCTTACCAATGAATTTTGCGGCTTCACCTGCAGTGATATCGTCAACAAGCGGTTCGTCGCTCTTCATTCCTGCCATAGGATCAAAAGCGGCAGCCATTTGCGGATTTGCCTGACCAAAAGGAACACCAAACGGCGGCATACCCTGATTCTGATTGAAATTCGGGTTTGGCTGACCGTTATTCTGATTCTGCTGAAAGTTCGGATTGTTTTTGTCATCACCGTAAAGCGGTGCGCCGCAGCTGCAGCAATAGAACATTTCTTTCGGATTTTCCGCTCCGCAGCGCTTGCAAAGAACTACACCGTCTTTAGCGTCCTGCTCTGCCTGTTGTTCGGCCTCTTCCAGCTGTTCCTTTTCAAAAGAAAAATCAGCACCGTGTTTGTCTGCAAAATGACAATGACCCTCTTTTTCATAACATTCTCTGTGATGCGGTGCTCCGCATTCAGGGCAGACTACAACATCGTCACCCTTTTTGAACTGTTTGTCACATACCGGACATTTGTATTCTGTAAATTCCATTATAAACCTCCAAAGGATACACGATACGGTGTACCTACACACTTTAATTATAACAAATAGTATTGACAAATGCAACTTGTTTTTGTGTATAAGTTTACTTATGAATAAAATAGCTGTTTTTCTTTACTTTTGTGGATGTTTTTGCTATAATGTTAAATTGTAAAAGGATAAACTATATTCAGAAAGGTACATGTTTATGGTACAGTTTGAGGAATTACTTTTAAAGCTTCAGGCTTTAAAGCCTGAAATAGACGATTTGTCCGATGCACTCGGTATGAAGGGCATGCTCTCGGAGATTCAACAGCTTGAACTCAAGGCAACCGAGCCGGGATTTTGGGACGATGTGGAAAAATCACAAAAGGTTTTACAGCGTACGGGTTCTTTAAAGGGCAAGGTTGAGGCTTACGAAGGTCTTGTTGCCAAATACGAGGATACTCACGCTTTGATTGAACTTGCAAATGAGGAAGAGGACGAATCTCTTCTTGAAGAGGCAGAAAACGAAGTTGAGGCTGTCAAGGAAAATCTTGAAAAACAGCGTTTGCAGACTTTGCTTACAGGCGAATATGATAAAAATAACGCAATTCTTACATTTCACGCAGGTTCGGGCGGAACAGAGGCTCAGGACTGGGCTGAAATGCTTTACAGAATGTACACCCGTTGGGCAGAGGCTCACGGCTTTAAGGTTAAAGAAGTTGACTACCTTGACGGCGATGAGGCAGGACTTAAAAGTGCCGTGCTTCTTGTTGAAGGTGAAAATGCTTACGGCTACTTAAAGAGCGAGGCAGGCGTTCACCGTCTTGTTCGTGTATCTCCGTTTGACTCGGCAGGCAGAAGACACACAAGCTTCTCATCTCTTGAGGTTATGCCGGAAATTGCAAAAGATACAGAGGTTCACATTCCGCCCGAAGATATCAAAATGGATGTTTACCGTGCCAGCGGTGCAGGCGGTCAGAAGGTCAATAAGACTTCATCTGCTGTTCGTCTTACTCATATTCCTACTGGTATCGTTGTTGCCAGTCAGGTTGAGCGCAGTCAGTATCAGAACCGTGATGTTGCTATGAATATGCTTATTTCAAAGCTCGTTGAAATCAAAGAGCGTGAGCATCTTGAAAAGATTGAGGACATCAAGGGCGTTCAAAAGGAAATTACCTGGGGTTCACAGATCCGAAGCTATGTATTTATGCCATATACAATGGTAAAAGACCACAGAACAGGCTTTGAAACAGGTAACATTCAGGCTGTTATGGACGGCGATCTTGACGGTTTTATCAACGCATATTTAAAGTGTGCAAGTCTTGGCACACTTCAGAAATAAATTTCATATTATACGGAAAGGCTATGAATTAGTATGAAGTATTTAGTAATGCTCTGTGACGGTATGGCTGATGAGCCAAACGCACAGCTTGATAATTCAACTCCTATGGCAAAGGCTGTTAAGCCTTGTATGGATTACCTTGCCTCAAAGGGCGAGGTCGGAATGGTTAAAACCGTTGCCGAAGGACTCAAACCCGGCAGCGATGTTGCGAACCTTTCGGTTCTCGGTTATGAGCCTGCTGTTTATTACAGCGGTCGCTCTCCGCTTGAGGCGGCAAGTATCGGTATTGACCTTAAAGACACCGATGTAACATTAAGATGTAACCTTGTAACTCTGTCCGATGAAGAAAACTACGAGGACAAGTCTATGGTTGACTATTGTGCAGGCGACATTTCAACAGAAGAGGCAAGAGAGCTTATCAATTATGTTGAGGAAAAGCTCGGCAACGATATTTTCAAGTTCTATTCGGGTGTTGCATACCGTCATTGTCTTGTATGGAAAAACGGCAATCCTCATCCGGGCGAACTTACACCTCCTCACGATATCTCAGGTCGTGTGATTAAAGAATACATTCCAAAGGGTGACGATACTGCCGCTCTCTATGATTTGATGAAGAAAAGCTATGATTTGCTCAAAGATCATCCTGTAAACAAGGCGAGAATTGAAAAAGGACTTCGTCCCGCTAACTCAATCTGGCTTTGGGGCGAGGGTACAAAACCCGCTCTTGACAGCTTCTTCGGCAAGTTCGGCAAAAAGGGCAGTATGATTTCTGCTGTTGACCTTCTCAAAGGCATCGCAATTTGTGCCGGTATGAAGAGTGTTGATGTTGAGGGTGCAACAGGCTATATTGACACAAACTTTGACGGAAAGTGTAAAGCCGCCATTGATGAATTTAAAAACGGTGCGGACTTTGTATATATCCATGTTGAAGCTCCCGATGAATGCGGTCACAGAGGAGAGATTGAAAATAAAGTAAAGGCTATTGAACTCATTGATGAGCATATTCTCAAGCCTGTAACCGATTTTCTCAGAACTTTTGATGATTTTGCCGTTCTCGTATGTCCCGATCATCCCACACCTCTTTCTATCCGCACACACACTTCAAATCCTGTTCCTTATCTTATCTATGACAGCAAAAACGAAGTTGACAGCGGCGTAAGCAAATTCTGTGAAGAAGAGGCTAAAAAGACAGGCAACTATATTGAAAAAGGTTTCACAATGATGGATTACTTCCTTTCAAAATAATTTTTTGCTCTGTACTACATAATAAACCAAAAAAATAACATCCTTGCAGATATAATGAAATTAAAAATCTGTAAGGATGTTTTTATGTTGTGTTTGTTCATTATCATAACAATAATGAGTGTGATTACTTTGTTTGTAATTGCGTTTTCTTATGCAGTAAAATTCCTTATCGGAATAATAATTAAACTTATACGCAAAAACGATTTAGATAAGTTTTAATGCTTCAACAAGAGCCTTTGAAAGCTGATCGGGGCAGGATGTGCCTCTGCCACGGCAGTCAATGCCTTTTAATCTGTCAACAGCATCTTTTGCGTCCATACCTTTAACAAGCATACAAATGCCCTGAGTGTTGCCTGAACAGCCGCCCACAAACTCACAGCTTGTGATTTTGCCGTTGTCATCAAGTTCAAGATTAATCTGTCTGGAGCAAACTCCCGTAGGGAAATATGAATATTTCATTGTAATACCTCTTTTCATAATTTGAAATCATATTATCACAGAAACAGAAAAAAATCCAGACAATTTTATTTTTTTGTTTTTAAAATTGAAAATCTATGTTATAATTTAAATACAGATTGCACTTTGTTACAAACCCTGCTCCCTGTTATGAAAGCAGAGCGTTGTTTTAATTGAAATCCAAGTGCAGATGTTCCACAGCTCTGATAGAATGGAACTATTATAAATATTGTAACAGACATTTACAAAAAGCAAATCACAGAAAGTAGGATATAATGTCAATTAATATAGATTTGGGAGCATGGAACTCAATTTTTGCAGTTCCCTCCAAAGTAGTCGATGAAGGATTAAAATTTTCTGACGGCGTAAAGCTTAAAGTCCTTTTGTTTGTCCTTCGTAATGCCGGTCGTTCCGTTGACGACACAGAAATTTCAAAGGCAACAGGTGTCAATGTAACCGATATTCCCGAGGCGCTTGACTATTGGGTAAGTATGGGTGTGTTTAATCGAATTGAAAATACTTTTACTCCCGTAAAAAATAACGAGGAATTTGTTTCTGCACCACAGACTTCCGTTCAAACGGAACAGACACCGCAACCTGTTCAGACTGTTTTACAGCCACAACAGACAGTGCCACAGCCTGTTCAAGCGGTTCAAGAGCTTGTAAAACAGGAAACAGAACAGTCACCAAAGGAAAACGCAGAAGAACCGCAAAAACATTTTACGGCTACAAGACCGCAAAAGCCTGATTTTGTATTTACGGCACAAAGACTTGCGGTTGATGAAGAATTAAAAATGCTTGTTGAAGAAACGCAGACAACACTCGGAAAAGTTCTTTCAAATTCCGATATTGCAACTCTGCTTATGCTCAAGGACACCTGCGGACTTCCGCTTGATGTTATCTTTATGCTTATACATTATTGTGCAAGCATTGATAAGGGCAATATCAGAACGATTGAAAATATCGGTATTCAATGGGCAAATGACGGTGTTTATTCGCTTGAGGCGGCTGATAACAAGATTAAGCAGATTCAAAAAACAACGGCAAACTTTTCAATTGTTTCAAAAGCATTCGGACTTAAAAATGTCGGTTCTCCTACAAAAAAACAGCTTGAATATGGTGACAAGTGGGTAAGCGAGTGGAAGTTTTCGCCCGAAATGCTCAGAGAGGCGTATGAAAGATGCGTTGATACAAAGGGAACAATGAATCTTCGCTACATTGACGGAATCTTAAAGCGTTGGAATGCAAGCAATCTGCACACGCTTGACGAACTTCATAAGTATGAAAAATCAGCATCAAAGCCGTCGCAGAAACAGTCGTCATCTTATGATATTAATGAACTCGACAAATTTAATTCACTTGATAATTTTTAATTAAGAGGTTGGTATGGGATACAGCAATAGTGTTTATAAGGCTGCTTCGGACACATTACATGAACGCAGACTTAACGCCGAAAAGGCGGCGGAAAGAAGAAAAGAAGAGGTTTATAAAAAATTTCCCCGTGTGAAAGAACTTGAAAAACAGATTTCCGTGGGCGGAATCAAAACAGCCCGAGCAGTTCTTGCGGGCGGAGATGTGAAGAATGCCGTTTCAAAGCTTCGTGATCAGAATCTTGCAATGCAGGCAGAGGTCAGGAAAATCCTTACAGATAACGGCTATCCCGAAAATTATTTTGAACCCGATTATTTTTGTAAGAAATGTAATGACAAGGGTTATTGTGACATAAACGGCAAAACTGTCAGATGTTCATGCATGAAGTCTGCTCTCATAGCCTGTGCATGTGCCGAGCTTAACAGAAACGCTCCGCTGTCACTTTCTACATTTGAGAGCTTTAATCTTGAATATTATGACAAGACTGTTGATCCAAAGCTTAAGGTATCTCCTTACGACCATATGAGCAGAGTTTTAAGATATTGTCAGAATTATGCTGATAACTTTAACTCACATTCGGAAAGTATACTTATGAAAGGTGCAACCGGACTCGGCAAAACTCATTTGTCGCTTGCAATTGCAAACGAGGCAATAAAGAGGGGATACGGTGTAATTTATGCGTCTGCTCCGCAACTTGTTTCAAAGCTTGAAAAAATATATTTTTCAAACAAGGAAGATGATTCAACATTCGATATGCTTGTTGAATGCGACTTACTTATTATAGATGACCTCGGAACGGAATTTCATTCTCAATTTTCCGTATCACAGCTTTACAACATTTTTAACTCAAGAATGTTGTCAAACAAGCCCGTAATTATAAATACAAATCTGACAATAAGAGATTTGCAGGAGAATTATACTGACAGATTTGTTTCAAGAATCTGCGGAAATGCCCGTCAGCTTGATTTTTTGGGCAGAGATATAAGGATTAGACGAAAATAATTTTAAAATATTTTCGTCAAAAATCCTGTTGCTGTCGGCTGTTTTGAAGGTCTGAAAACTTTTTTGAAAAAATTTTAAAAAAAGTATTGACTTTTTGAACGATATGTCTTATAATTCATATCGTTGCAAGTTCGGTAGCAATTACATCTTGTGGAATAGTGTAACGGTAGCACGACAGACTCTGACTCTGTTTGTTGGGGTTCGAATCCCTATTCCACAGCCACAGCCCCGAAGTTATTCGGGGCTCTTTTATTTCGAGGTGTAGCGCAGTTTGGTAGCGCACATCGTTCGGGACGATGGGGTCGCAAGTTCGAATCTTGTCACCTCGACCAGTTTGGCGCCGAACTTTTTTAAGTTCGGCGCATTTTCTTTTTTTAAAATTTGGAGGTAATTTTATAAAAAAAGTAATTTCGCTTGCAATTGCTCTTGTTCTTTGCCTTTCGATATTTGCAGGTTGCGGTGCAAAGGAAGTTAATCTTGCTGATCTTATGGATAAGATGAATTCCGAGTACAGCGTAGATGCAACAAAGTATGAAACAAAGGATGATATGTACAAATATTACAATATCAATGCCGACGATATCAAGCAGTTTGCCGCTGAGGTCGGTAAGTCTGATACAGACAGCGAAAATACAGAGGTAGTTCTTGTTGAGGCAACTGATTCAGATGCTGCTTCAAGAGTTGAAACTGCTCTTACAAACCGCTATAATTCAATCTTTCAGCAGAACGCTTCCTATTCGGCAGAAGATCTTGATATGGTGAAAAATTGTAAGGTTACAAAAGACGGTAACTTTGTTACAATGATTATCGGCGAAAAGGCATCTGATATGCTTAAAATGTTTAATGACAGCATTAAATAATTTATTTAAAATTTACTGAGGGCGAACATCGTTCGCCCCTTTCTTTTGCAATATTTTAAGGCAGGTTAAAAATGGTACAGACTGAGATTCAAAAAAACTTTTCACATATGAATGATATGCAGAAACAGGCTGTTTTCTGCACAGAAGGACCTTTGCTCATACTTGCAGGTGCCGGTTCGGGCAAAACAACTGTTCTTGTTAACAGAATAGCCTACATTTTGCAGTGTGAGCTTTGTAAACCATGGCAGATACTTGCCATTACTTTTACCAATAAAGCCGCAGGAGAGCTTAAAGAACGAATCTGTGCGGCTGTTCCCGAGGGCGGTGCCGACATCTGGGCGGCTACCTTTCATTCAACCTGTGCAAGAATCCTTCGCAGATACGGCGACAGAATCGGTTATACAAGTCATTTCACGGTTTACGGGACTGACGATCAGAAAAAACTCGTCAAGGATATTTTAAAGCAACTCAATATTGCCGAAAAAACTTTGCCTGTAAAATCAATCCTCTCCGAAATTTCAAAGGCTAAGGATAAAATGCTTACTCCCGAAGAAATGCGTAAGGAGGCCGAATTTGACAGCAGAAAAGCACAGATTGCAAAGGTTTATGAAATCTATCAGACAAAGCTTAAAACAGCCGACGCAATGGATTTTGACGATATGCTGTGCAATACCGTAAAGCTTTTTGAAACAGCACCCGATATACTTGACTATTACAGAAATCAGTTCAAGTACATCATGGTCGATGAGTATCAGGATACTAACAAGGTGCAGTATAAGTTTGTAAGCCTGCTTGCAAGCAAATACGGAAACATCTGCGTTGTCGGTGATGATGACCAGAGTATCTACAAATTCCGTGGTGCTACAATCGAAAATATTCTTTCTTTTGAAAATACATTTAAGAACGCAAAGATGATTCGCCTTGAACAGAATTACAGAAGTACACAGAATATCCTCAATGCCGCTAACGAGGTCATCTCAAATAATACAATGCGTAAGGGTAAAACTTTGTGGACCGAAAACGGTCAGGGCGAGAAAATTAAGGTACATACAGCCGAGAATGAGCGTGACGAGGCTAATTTCATTGCTCAGACTATTCTTGACGGTGTTGCCGACGGAAGAAAATATTCCGACTATGCAATTCTTTACAGAATGAATGCCCAGTCAAACGCAATTGAGCAGGCTTTGTCACGAAGCGGTGTTCCGCACCGTGTAATCGGCGGTCACAGATTCTATGACCGTGAAGAAATTCGTGATATGGTTGCATACCTTCAGGTTATAAATAATCCTCATGATGATGTCAGACTTTCAAGAATTATCAATGTTCCTAAAAGGGGAATAGGTGCGACAACCGTTTCCCATGCCGCAGATATTGCCGCAGGACTCGGCGAAAGCATTTACGATGTAATCAAGGAGGCAGAAAACTATCCGCAGCTTTCCCGTGCCTCTGCAAAGCTCAAAGCTTTTGTTGCACTTATTGACGGACTTATTGAAGCCGAGCAGAGCGGCGAATATTCCCTTGCAGAATTATATAACCTTGTGATTGAACACACATCATACGAACAGTATCTTAAAACCGAAAAGGACAACCCTGAAGTTCGTATTGAAAACATCGAAGAACTTTCTTCAAATATCGTCAAGTTTGAAGAGGACTACGGCGATGAGTCAGATCTCTCTGCATTTCTTGAAGAAATTTCTCTCCAGACCGATATTGATAACTACGATGCAGATGCAGATACCTGCGTAATGATGACATTACATTCGGCAAAGGGACTTGAATTTCCTGTTGTGTTCATCGCAGGCATGGAAGAAGGAATGTTCCCGTCCGTTGCAACAATGATGAATCCCGATGAACTCAACGAGGAAAGGCGACTTGCCTATGTAGGAATTACAAGAGCAAAGGAGATTCTCTATTTTACGAAAACAAATTCGAGAATGCTGTTCGGATCAACAAGCTATAATAAGGGCTCAAGATTCTTAAACGAGATTCCCGATAATCTTCTTGAATACAGCGGCGGAAGAAAGCAGATGTTCACACAGGCGGCTTCCGGGTTTGCATCGGGAACAGGTGAAAAAGTTTCTGTCGGCAAATCGTCAGGTAGCTCGTATTCACCGAATAAATCGTTCGGATTTACAAAACCTCCTGTTAAGAGCGGTGCTGTATTCAATGTAGGAGATTGTGTTCAGCACAAGGTGTTTGGCAAGGGTATGGTAATGAAAGCCGAGAAAATGGGCAATGATACTATGCTTGAAATTGCCTTTGACAAAGCCGGCACAAAAACTCTTATGGCGAACTATTGCAGTAATATGAAAAAAATCTGAGGTGATTAAAGTGCTTATATCATCAAAAAAGGTTCTGTGTCTTGTAATTTCTGCGTTGACAGCTTTTTCTGTGTGCCTTACAGGTTGCGGAAAAGACACGCAGTCTTCTGTATCTGCTACAGAGAAAACAACTGCCGTGGCTGCTTCACAGCCTGTAACAAAGGCGGCAACCTCCGATGAGCAGACACAAGAACCCACATGGAACTATTCCGAACTTAAAAGAAAATCTTCCGATATTTCCGAAAATCTTGACGCAATAATAACCGATAACAAATTCAGGGGAACGGTTTATGTCAAAATTGGAAATGCTCTTGAGTATATCGGTACTAACGGATTTTCCGATAAGGACAGGCACACAAAGAATTCTACGGACACATGCTTTAGAATTGCTTCGCTCACGAAGCAGTTTACTGCTGTTGCGGTTATGCAGCTTGTTGAGGAGGGAAAGCTTTCACTTGATGATACAATCGACAAATATTTTCCGTCATATAAATACGGCAAAAAAATCACCGTTAAAAACCTGCTTACAATGACAGCGGGCATAAAGGATTACATCAACAAAGACGGCGATACAAATACTTATGCATACAACGAATCTCAGCTTGAATATAAGGTTTCAGCCGAAAATTCCGCAAAGAAAAATAAAAAAGCCGTAATGGACTGGATACTTGATCAGGAACTTAATTTTGAACCCGATGAGAAGTATATGTACTCAAACAGTGCTTATTTTCTTCTCGGTGATATCATTGAACAGGTCAGCGAAACCTCGTACGAAAAATATATTAAAGAGAATATTCTTAAACCGTCGGGAATGATGAACACAGGCTTTGAGGGCACAGATAAGCTCGCTGTAGGATATCAGGATATTTACGATAATGCGTGGACATTGTATCCCGGAGTAGGATATTCTGCAACAAGTTTAATTTCCAATGTTCCCGATTTACTCAAATGGGTTGACGCTCTTTGTACAAACAAGCTCATTTCGGAAAAATCTTTTAAAGAAATGACAACGCCGTACAAGGGTAACTACGGTTACGGCTTTGTTGTGTCAAAAGACAGCAATATGATTTCTCACACAGGAAAAATCGACAAGTATAATGCCGCTCTCGCTTTTACAAAAGACGAAAATCAAATTTATATAGCACTTTCAAACTATTCAAACAGCAGTCCAATTAATCTGTTTAATAACATTCAGAAAACATTTGCCCCGTTTTACGGTTAATTTTCGGCTGTTAATCACCAAAAATCAAAACCTCCATAAAATGTATTGTTACAGTGCATTAATTGAACTGTCAATACTTTTACGGAGGTTATTTTTATGTCAGATGTACCTTTCTGTTCCTCAGAAAATGCATGCACCGAAGGCGGCGAGCAAACTAACGGTTGTGAACCTGTTTGTATCAATGTTTCACGAATCTATGACAGTTGCGGAGCAAAAGATTGCCTTTCAAATCTTCCTGTTATGTTTACCGAAGCAAACCAGAAAATTATTGATGGGGCTTGTTCCGTAAAGATAAGTAATGTGCGCATAATTACATCTACGGTAGAGGTTGAGCCTGTTGCATTCCATCGTGGCTTTTATTCGGTTGATATGATGTACTATTTTGCCGTCACCGTTGAAGCCTATACAGCCGCAGGTGCGATTCCCGAAACTGTCACAGGTCTTGCAATGTACGGCAAAAGAGTTGTGCTTTACGGCGGTGAAGGCTGCGTAAAGTCTTTCTCCAGTGACAAAGATGTTGTTTGCGATACATCAGATTCGGATTGTCCGTGCAAATATCCCTATTGCCTGCCGAGAGCAACGGTTCAAATTTCAAATCCAATGGCATTGTCTGCAAATCTACAGGATTACAATAATGCGAATCCGATAACTGTTTGCAGAACATTTCCGAATTGTGTTATTGATTACCTTGACGGAGAACCTGCACAGCCTGAAACACAGCGAGTGCTTGTTACAATCGGTATTTTTACGATTACAAGGCTTGAAAGAGATGTACAGATTATGATTCCGTCCTATGATTTTTGTGTTCCCCGCAAGGAATGTCCGTCAGCGCCCGATGATCCGTGCGAAGTTTTCAGTAAAATTGATTTTCCTACAGACTCATTCTTCCCGCCGAACGCAATACACCGTGGCGACCGTGACTCTTCTCATACATCTTCTTTTAAATGCGGTTGTGAAAACTGATTATACAGAAAAACGGGGCTGATTTCAGTCCCGTTTTGTTATGCTATTTTGAAATTGTTTCATAAAGTAATTTTATTCCGCTTTCAATTTTTACATCTTTTATTCCCGAAAAGCTTAACACAATCATATTTTCGGCTTTGTTGAACTGCATAGTTTTAATTAAGGCGTCGTCAATTTTCTTTATAACAGAATCGTCAATCGTTTTATCCTTAAAAATCAGCGAAACATAAAGCGAAGTTTCGTTAAACACAATTTTAACGGAGGTTCCGAAATATTTCTTTATGTTTGAAAGCATAAGGTTGCTTTTTTCAAGATAAATTCTTCTTGCTTTTCTCAGATGAACATCAAGCTTACCGTTATTAATATACTTTGCAAGGGCAATTTGTTCTGTTTTTGACGCTGTCTGATTTGTGTATTTTTTAATTTTGTTGTATTCATCTGTGAGTTTTTGCGGAAGAACCATATAACTGATTCTGACAGAGGGAAGAAGTATCTTTGAAAAAGAGCCGAGATAAACCGTGTTTTCGGTATCATAATTCTGTACGCACGGCATAGGGTGCGTACTGTATCGAAGTTCACCGTTGTAATCGTCCTCAATAATCAAAACATTATTTTCTTTTGCCCATTTGATTATCTCAAGTCTGCGTGTAACAGGCATTGTAATGTTACTGTTTACGGTAAAATTAGGATTTATAAGAATTATATCGGGCTTGATTTCTTCAAGTGAATCAATACAGGCTCCGTATTTATCACATCTGAAATATTTGATGTCATAACCGTGACTGTTGAACACATATTCACTCTGAATGTAGCTGTAATCCGCAAGTGCGATTTTCTTATTATTGCCGAGAAGTGAACAGAGTATGTGCAAAAGCGTCTGAGTGCCTGCTCCGACGATAATATTTTCGTATGAGGTGTTTACACTCCGTGTGCCGAGGCTGTATTTTTGCAGAGCATTTCTCAGAATTTCTTCACCCTGTTCTTCACCGTAGGAAGTGAGCAGATAGTTTTGATTTAAAACTTCTTTAACATATTTTTTCCATTCGTTTATGTTGATTATACCGTCATCAATGCTTTTACTGCTGAAATCATATTCATAGTATCTTTTTGTTTTGTTGATATTTGAAGACATTTTATCGCTTTTTGACGGTGTACCGCTGAACTGTGCCTCAACATAATATCCGCTTCGTGGCCTGTTTGATATATATCCCTCTGCACACAACTGTTCATACGCTCCGTTGACAGTAGTTTTTGAAACATCAAGGTCTGTACTTAATCGCCTTATTGACGGAAGCTTTGTTCCTTTTTTCAAACTTCCCGTTTCAATTGATTTTCTGACCGACATATAAATCTGCCTGTAAAGCGGAGTTTTATCTTTTTTATTGATAATTATAAAATCGTACAGCATAACATCACCTACCGTATTTTAACATTTTGAAAATATTATTGCAATATCAGTGTATTACGGTTGAAATTATTTCCGTTAAAATGTATAATTGTATGGTATGGCATAAAGTCACTGAAATGGCATAAAATACTAATTGCAGAGGGGATTTTACAATGAATGCTATGGCTGATAAATTTTTTGACAGTATAAAAGGGAAAAAAGTTACTTTTATCGGAATCGGTACAAGCAATCTTCCGCTTATAAAACTTTTTGTTGAAAAGGGTGCAAAAGTTACTGCTTGCGATAAGAAGAATTTTGAAGATTTGGGACAGAACGGTATTAAGGCTAAAGAGTACGGTGCAGAACTTTTACTCGGTGAAAATTATCTTTCCGAGATTGATGCCGATATCGTTTTCAGAAGTCCCGGTACACCTTTTTACAAGGATGAGCTTGTTACACTTCGTAACAAGGGCGTTGTTCTTACATCCGAAATGGAAGTTTTCTTCGACCTTTGCCCGTGCAGGATTATTGCTGTGACAGGTTCTGACGGCAAAACAACCACAACAACGATTATTTCTGAATTTTTAAAGGCGGCAGGTTTTAATGTACACCTTGGAGGTAATATCGGCAAGCCGCTTCTTCCTGAGATTGAAAGCGTGAATGACGATGACTGTGCAGTAGTTGAGCTTTCAAGTTTTCAGCTTATCTCTATGAGAAAGAGTCCGGATATTGCCGTGGTAACAAACCTTGCTCCTAACCATCTTGATATACACAAGGATATGCAGGAGTACATTGATTCAAAGAAAAATATCATTCTTCATCAGAATGCTTTTTCAAAGGCTGTTCTCAACCTTGATAATGAGATTACAAACGGCTTTTCCGACAGCGTAAGAGGTCAGCTCGCAAAGTTCTCAGTAAAAGAAAATGTTTCAAACGGCGCTTTCCTTGACGGTGATACAATCTGCTATAATGACTACGGAAAAATTACCCGTATTATGAACATTCATGACATCAAAATTCCCGGTATGCATAATGTAGAAAATTATCTTGCCGCTATTTCAGCCGTGTGGGGACTTGTTGATGCAGAAACAATGACAGCTGTTGCAAAGACTTTTGGCGGTGTTGCTCACCGTGCAGAGTTTGTAAGAGAGGTTGACGGTGTTAAGTATTACAACGATTCAATTGCATCAAGTCCTACAAGAACCGCACTCGGCACACTTTCACTTTACAAGCAGAAAATCTGCATTATTGCAGGCGGATATGATAAGCATATTCCTTATGAGCCGCTTGGTCCCGTAATCAATGATAAAGTAAAACTCCTTATTCTTCTCGGCGATACTGCCCCGAAAATTGAAAAAGCCGTTAAAGAGGCTTCAAACTATGATGCAGATGAAATTGAAATTATCAATGTAACAAATATGGAAGAGGCTGTAGCTGTTGCCCGTGAGCGTTCAACAAAGGGAGATATTGTTTCGCTTTCACCCGCAAGTGCAAGCTTCGGACTTTACAAGAATTTTGAAGAAAGAGGTAATCACTTCAAGTCAATTGTCAACGCTTTGAAGTAAGATATACAATGAACACAAAAGAACTTATTTTTGAACTCTGTTGTGCAATGGGTGTGTCGGGCAGGGAAGAGCCCGCTTTGTCTGTTGCCGAAAAGTTTTTATCAGACTACACGGATGACATAAAGATATCAAACGGCAGTCTTATGGCTGTTTGCGGTAACAAAAATTCAGATAAAACCATATTACTGGACGCTCACATTGACCGCATAGGATTTATGGTTACCGAAATAAATGAAAACGGATTTGTAAAAGCTTCTCCGTGCGGAGGAATTGACGCAAGAACTCTTGCCGATACTCTGCTTTGTCTGCAGAACAATCCTGATATAACAGGTGTTGTATGCTGTATGCCTCCTCATCTTTCTGACGGAAAAGAGGACAAGGCTATGCCAACCGACAAAATCTGGGTTGATTTCGGTCTGCCGTATGATGAAGTTAATAAACTCATTTCATTCGGTGATATGCTGACATTTGCATCAAAGCCGGCAAATCTTTTGAACGGCAGAATTGTTGCGCCTTGCCTTGATAACAGATGCGGTGTTGCATCACTTGTTAAGTGTGCAGAGTTATTGAAAGACAATGAAACAGATTATAAAGTAATTATCCTTTTAAGCTCTCAAGAAGAAACATTTGGCACAGGCGCTAAAACAGGTGCTTTTACAGTTAAAGCAGACGAGTCAATTGTTGTTGATGTAAGCTTTGCATCTCAGCCGGATGTTTCGGGGTTCTATTCTTCGGTTGAACTCGACAAAGGACCAATGATTTGCATTTCTTCAATTCTCAACAAAGAAATGAGCAAATCGCTTGAAAGCGTTGCAAAGAATAAAAATATACCGTATCAGCTTGAACCGATAGCAGGCAGAACAGGTACAAATGCCGACCATATTTCAATCAGCGGAAAAGGTGTAAAAACTGCTGTTGTATCAATCCCACAGCGATATATGCATACACAGAATGAAGTTATTTCTGTAGCTGATGTTGACAATACGGCAAAACTTATTGCTGAATACATTAAATGCGGAGGTGCTTTCAATGATTGACATAAAATTGCTTGAACAGCTTTGCCTTTGCAACGGTATTTCGGGTGATGAGGGGAATGTTCGCAATCTTATAATTAACGAGATTAAAGACTGTGCCGATGATATTAAAACGGATAATCTCGGCAACCTTATTGTGTTTAAAAAGGGAAAAAAGTCTGCAAAAAGCAAACTTATGGTGTCGGCACATATGGATGAAGTAGGTCTTATGGTAACGGATATAACATCTGACGGTTACCTTAAATTTGACGAGGTCGGCGGAATTGACAGAAGAGTTCTTCCCGGTAAGCGTGTATGTGTTGGCAGAAACGGTCTTAACGGTGTAATCGGTGTGAAACCGATTCATCTTACAAACGGTGATGAAAAAACTGCTGTTCCGAAAATGAATGATATGTACATTGATATCGGTGCCGAAAGCAGGGAAGATGCGCTTAAATATGTAAACTACGGTGACGGCATTAATTTTGAGGGCGATTTTAAGATTAACGGCAAAACTGTTGTTACAAAGGCACTTGATGACCGTTTCGGCTGCTATGTGCTTATTAATCTCATAAAATCCGAACCCGAATATGATATGTATTTCACATTTGTTGTTCAGGAAGAAGTGGGATTGCGTGGTGCTAGATCTGCGGCTTTTACGGTTAATCCTGATTTTGCTCTTGTTATCGAAAGCACAACTGCCGCTGATGTTGCGGAGGTTGATGTATCTCATCAGGTATGCAATTTGTCAAAAGGTGCAACGGTTACCGTAATGGATAGGGCGACAGTTTATGATAAAGAAATGATAAGTGCCGCTTTTGAACTTGCCGAAAAGAATAACATAGCTGTTCAGTATAAGAGAGCAGTTGCAGGCGGTAATGATTCGGGTGCAATTCATCAGAGCAGAGGCGGAGTGAGAACTCTTGCGGTATCACTTCCGTCAAGGTATATTCATGCTCCTTCAACTGCGGCAAATCTTGATGATTGCGAAAGCATTTTAAAACTTGCAAAAGTATTGTCCGATTATATTGCGGGCGGAAATTTAGCGAAAGGAAAGACGGTCTGAATGATAGTAACCGCCAATGAAAATTATATAAATGTAATTATGAACCTGTCGGCGGAAGATCCGTTTGCGTGCAGAATAATTTCTCAGTACAACAGTTACGATTCATCGCTTGCTTTTGTTGACTACTGGACGATAATTGACGATAAAACAGATGAGTGTACAGGTGCAATTTCCCGATGCGGAACAAACTTCATTTTATTTCTCACAGATAAAACAAATCTTGAAGAAGTTTCGTCATTTATGCGTGTTGCGGGTGCGTCAAGTGCAATATGCAGCGGAGATTTCAACCTTAATTTATACGGCAGTAAATCCGTTTCGGGTGTTATTCTGAAAAAATCAGAACCGTTTGAAAATGTTGACGAAAGTATAAATTTTGATGTTCCCGATATTAAAGAGGTTTATAATCTCATCGTAAGCTGTGCCGATGAAAATTTTGTTCCGCCGCCGTTTGATGATTTTTATGTTGATGTGAATCACAAGCTTCGTCATAATGCAACGAGAATGTACGGTGTTTATGACGGCACAAAACTTGTTGCAATGGCTATGACCGTTGCCGAAAGCAGTAACGGTGCCGTGTTGGGTGCGGTATCGTGTCATCCCGACTACAGAAAGCACGGCTACGGTTCAACTGTTGTAAAGTACATATCCAACAGACTGATTGCCGAGAACAAGACCGTGTATCTTCACAGAGCCAAGAATGCAAATCAGTCGTTTTATAATAATCTCGGTTTTGAACAGTGCGGATCATGGCAGGAATATTATTTTGAAAGGTGATATATTTGAGTTTTTTTGATATAGATGAAAGAGTTATAAAAGCATCCGAAAAGGCAATGGAGCTTTGCAAGGACAAGCTTGCGGAGATTGACAATATTCAGGAATACAACCAGCAGAAGATGATAAAGGCTTTTCAGCTTGCAGATGTTCGTGAAAGTCACCTTTGGGGTTCTACAGGCTACGGATACGACGATGCAGGCAGAGAGGCTCTTGACAAGGTCTATGCATATGTTTTTGATGCAGAGGACGCACTTGTCCGTCATAATTTCGTAAGCGGTACTCATGCCCTTACAGTTGCACTTTTCGGCGTTTTAAGACCTGGAGATACAATGCTTTCCATAACAGGAATGCCGTATGATACAATCCGTTCTGCTATAGGCATTGAGGGCGACTATCCCGGTTCACTCAAGGACTTTTCAATCAATTTTGAAATGACCGAACTTAATCCTGACGGCACACTTGACTATGACAAAATCGCAAGCGACATTGCAGAGAAAAAGCCTAAAATGGTTTACATACAGCGTTCAAGAGGCTACAGCACAAGACCTACGCTCACATGGAGAGAAATCAAAAAGCTTTGTGAAATTTCAAAAGCCAATTCGCCCGAAAGTATTATTATGCTCGATAACTGTTACGGTGAATTCATTGACAAGGTTGAACCTTTGTCGGTTGGTGTTGATATGATGGCAGGCTCTCTTATCAAGAATCCCGGTGGCGGTATTGCTCCGACAGGAGGATATATTGCAGGTAAGAAAGAACTTGTAGAGATGTGTGCCTACAGACTTACCACTCCCGGTACAGGCAAAGAAATCGGTGCTACTCTTAATGCAAACAGAGAACTTTTTATGGGTGCGTACCATGCTCCTCATGTTACGGGGGAAGCACTTAAAACTGCAGTATTTGCATCGGCACTTTTTGAAATTCTCGGTTATGAAACAAGTCCTAAGTACAATGATGCAAGAGGAGATATCATTCAGCTTATCATGCTCGGTAATGCAGAAAAGGTATGCCGCTTTTGCGAGGGTGTTCAGAGCGGTTCGGCTGTTGACAGCTTTGTATCTCCGATTCCGTCGGATATGCCGGGTTACGAAAGTCAGGTAGTTATGGCGGCAGGCGCATTTACTCTCGGATCATCTATTGAACTTTCGGCAGACGCACCTTTGCGTGAACCGTATGCAGTATGGATGCAGGGAAGTCTTAACTTCCACAGCGGTAAGCTCGGTGTAATGCTTGCGGCAAGTAAGATTTTAAGAGATGAAAAATAATATAATCTTGTTGCTTTGATTATAACAGCAAATAAAAAATCCCGCTTTTGTAAGCGGGATTTTTGCTATGATTTTTTATTGCGTAAGTTTTTAAAAAAGTCGGTGAGAAGTTTTGAACACTCCTCCTGCATAATACCGCCGACTGATTCAGGCTTGAAATTGAACGGCATTTGGAACAGATTCGTAATTGTACCGCAAGCGCCGTTTTTTAAGTCGTATGCACCGAAATATACCTTTGGAATATGAGCGTTGATTATTGCACCGGCACACATAGGGCAAGGCTCAAGTGTTACATAAATTTCACAGTTCCACAATCTCCAACCGCCAAGCTTTTGACAGGCATTGTAGATTGCGTCGGTTTCGGCATGAAGAAGAGCGTTCTTACCCTGTTCACGGCGATTTCTTCCTGTGGCAACAATTTCATCATTTCTGACAATTACCGCACCGACGGGAACTTCGTTTTCCGCAGCGGCAATCTCAGCCTGTTCAATAGCCTTTTGCATATAGTATAAAGTTTTATCCATTGTTAATTAATCCTAAATTTGTGATTGTAGTTATCAGAAAAAGTACAAGTGAAAGTATGATACCGGGATTCACAAGAAATGCAGTCATTTTCTCTTTTAAGCTAAGTTCACTTACAATTCCGTCTTCCTTATCAGACATTTTGAAAAAGTTCTTATCATTTTTGGCAAGTACGATATATGAAATGAAGCCTGCAATACAGAAGAAAATAATCAGGCTGTAACTGATTATTGTTGCCGTATAATCGGAAACAATGTTTGCATCTCTTAAAATGCTCATGGAAACAGCATATAGGTTATTAAGAAAATGGATTGCAATTGACGGAAGAATGGAATTGAATTTGCAATCGACATACGCAAAAATAAGTCCGAGAATAAACGCAAACGGAATTTGTGATATATTCTGATGCATTGCACCGAACAAAATTGCAGAGCCTATAACTGCTGTTGTATCACCGAACTTTCTCAGAGAACCCATAACTATTCCTCTGAAAGCAAATTCTTCGGCAAAAGCGGGGACGATTGCTGTTGAAATTATGTTCAGAACAATACTCAAAACACTTGAATCTCCGATTGTCAATCCCGAAGATGTGTTTTCAATTCCGAAAAGCGAGAAGTTGTCTGCGATAACACTCGTGGCAACATTTGCAATCATCGCACCCCCCATTCCGAGAAACAGAATGGGTATCATACTTTTTTGTTTTACATATTTTGTGCTGATAATATCATTTAAACTGTTTCTTGAAAGCTTTATATAAAAAAATGCAGGAACAACAACGGCAAATACGGAAATAAATATATCCATAAAGTAAGTCAGTATTGAATAATTGTCAGAATAAATATATTTTGCCGAACCAAAAGCCTTGAAAACTTCTACAACTATCATTGCGCTCACTGTCATTGTAAGCGAATACGCAAATACAAAAAAACCTAAACCGCTTGATCTTTGCTTGAGATTATCATACTGGAACTCTTTTTTGAAATTGCGGTTATAATTAAGGTTATTGCCGTAAAACGGCATATTATTACCCGAAAACTGGTTATTTATCAAATTATCACATCCTCAAAGCTATTCTAACATAGAGGCATATTATTTTCAAGGATTAAAACATCCGTATAAAGTATTTGCATGATTAAAATGATGTAACCCGACAAAAAGTAACTTTAAAATACAGTATAATAAATTCACCCAAAATCGACGCCAAAGAAGAAAAACCGTTTGTATTTTCACACAAATTGATTTACCTCTATTTACAGCGTAGTAATTAAGGCAAAAAATTTAAAAATATAACTTGATTTTTCCTGATTTGTATTGTATAATATGTTTTGCATTTGCCGGTGTGATGGAATTGGCAGACGTAGCGGACTCAAAATCCGCCGGTAGCGATACCGTACCGGTTCAAGTCCGGTCACCGGCACCAAAAGGACATTAACTCATAGAGTTAGTGTCCTTTTTTAGTATATTTCGGAGGGCGATAATTATGGGTGGAATAAGCGTTATGCTTTTAATGGGAATGCTTTCGGCTATGTATATGTTCTTTGTAGCAGTAATTGCCGTGCTGATTATTTATTTTGCAGTAAGCTATGTTTTTGAGAGCATTGCGGCAATGGGTATGTGCAAGAACTTGTACTATAAGCACAGCGGTACAGCTTGGATTCCGTTTTATAATAAATATCTCCTCGGTAAAATTGCAGGGAATAAGGCTTTAGGCATAATAGAAGGTGTGCTGAACCTTTCAATCGCAACCGTTGCCGTTCTGTTTTTCTGCTTTGAACTGGAAATCGGTATCATCGGCTTGATTGCCCTGTTAGCTTGTGTCATTGCCTCATTTGTGATAGATGTAATTATCGCCGATAAAATATTCAAAAATCTTAACATCAGATATTCGGATGTTCTCACAGTAGTAAATGTCCTTACCTTCGGACTTTTTAGACCGATAATACTTTTCGTATTCAGAAATAAGCAGAATACAGTCAGAGTTTAATTTCAAAGGAGCAATACACGCCGTATTGTTCCTTTTCCTTTTGCAAAAATGCCCTGTTTAAGATTATTTTTGTTTCATAATTTTTCGATACAGGCAATTTTTTAAAAAATTCGTCAATTTTTTTATTTTTAATTCTCATACGGTTGCTTATTTTTGATTTATATATTATAATGTATCTTGTATTGTTTTTTAATTACGGCGCAAAGCCGCATCTTTATGGAGGATTTGATTATGGAAAAGAAAGAATTACTTTACGAAGGAAAAGCTAAAAAGGTATTTTCTACAGAAGATCCCGATCTCTGCATCGTTTCCTACAAGGATGACGCAACTGCATTCAACGGCGAGAAAAAGGGTACAATCGTTGGCAAGGGTGTTGTAAACAACCGTATGTCAAACTTTATGTTCAAGCTTCTCGAAAAGCATGGCATTGCAACAGACTTTGTTGAAGAGCTTAACGACAGAGATACAGTCCTCAAGAAGGTTGAAATTGTTCCTCTCGAGGTAATTTTAAGAAATAAAGCTGCCGGCAGTCTTTCAAAGCGTCTCGGTCTTCCCGAAGGCACTCCTATGAAGACTCCTGTTCTTGAATTCTGCTATAAGAACGATGAACTCGGCGATCCTATGGTAAATGAATATCACATCCTCGCAGCAGGCTTTGCTACAAAGGAAGAAATCGACACAATCACAGAAATGGCTTTCAAGATTAATGAGATTATGATTGAATTCTTCAAGCAGTGCAAGGTTGATCTTATTGACTTCAAGATTGAGTTCGGCAGATACAAGGGCAAGATTCTCCTTGCTGACGAAATTTCTCCCGATACATGCCGTTTCTGGGATATGGATACTCAGGAAAAACTCGACAAAGACCGTTTCCGTCGTGACATGGGCGGTGTTGAAGAGGCTTATGCCGAAATGATGAAGCGTGTAGGTCTTGCATAATAACTACATTGTGAATTTTTGAATTAAGATATGTGAATTAAACTTTGGATAGTTATTTTGATTAATCGGATGGTGGCACCTTGGAATTTTCTTTCGATAATTTTGCAAAAGAAGGTCTGCACGAAGAGTGCGGAGTATTCGGCATATTCAGCGACGGCACAATTAACCCTGCATACGCTTGTTATAACGGCTTGCTTGCTCTCCAGCACAGAGGACAGGAAAGCTGCGGCATCGCTGTATCTGACGAAGGTGTAATTGATTATCACAAAGATATGGGCCTTGTTACCGAGGTCTTTAACAACAAAATTCTTGATTCTCTCAACGGACAAATGGCGGTTTCGCATGTCCGTTACTCGACTGCAGGCGGTTCTGTGCTGGAAAATGCACAACCGCTTGTTATGCGTTATGTAAAGGGTACGCTTTCAATTGCCCATAACGGCAACCTTACCAATGCGCTTGAAATCCGCAGAAGTCTTGAACAGCGCGGCGCAATCTTTCAGACAACAATCGACAGCGAGGTTATCTGCTATGTAATTGCCCGTGAAAGACTTAAATGTCATTCTGTTGAAGATGCCGTTGCAAGAACAATGCAGGTAATTGAGGGAGCTTATTCGCTCCTTGTTATGAGCCCGAGAAAGCTTATTGCGGCTCGTGATCCTCACGGATTCAGACCGCTTTGTATGGGCAAGTACAACGATTCCTATGTTTTTGCAAGTGAAAGTGCGGCTCTTGATGCCTGCGGTGCAGAATTTGTCCGTGATATTGAACCGGGCGAAATCGTAATTGTAGACCAAAACGGTGTCCGCAGTATGAAACCCGACTTTGGTGACAAGAAAAAGGCACTTTGCATTTTTGAGTATATTTATTTTGCCCGTTCAGACTCCTTTATTGACGGAGTAAGCGTTTATGAGGCAAGAAAGCAGGCAGGACGAATTCTTGCAAGAAAATACCCTGTTGAGGCTGATATGGTTGTCGGTGTTCCCGAATCGGGAATTGATGCCGCAATCGGTTACAGCGAAGAATCAGGAATTCCTTATGAAAAGGCTATTGTGAAGAACAGCTACATCGGCAGAACCTTCATAAAGCCAAGTCAGAAGGAACGAATGAAAAGCGTAAAAATTAAACTCAACCCGATTGCCGACAAAATCAAAGGCAAGAGAGTTGTTATTATTGATGACAGCATTGTGCGTGGTACAACTGTTGACCGAATTGTTACAATGCTCAAAGAGGCAGGCGCAAAAGAGGTACATATGCGTATCAGTTCACCTCCGTTTATGTGGCCGTGTTATTACGGTACTGACATTCCGTCAAGAGGAGAACTTATTGCCTGCAACCATACAATCGAAGAAATCACAAAGCTCAGCAAGGCTGATTCCCTCGGATACCTCCCTGTTGAGTCACTTCGTGAGATGATTCACAACGCTCCCGTAGGCTTTTGTGACGGTTGCTTTACGGGTAATTACCCTGCTCCTATCACAAAAGAAACCTTTAAGGGCAAAGAGCGTGGCGGAATGAACTTCGATGAAAACAATAAAAAGGACAACTAATTGAAAGGATGTAAATAATGGTAAAAGATACTTATGAATCACCCTTGTCAGCCCGTTATGCAAGCAAGGAAATGAAATACATTTTCTCGCCGGATAAAAAATTCAGAACATGGAGAAAGCTCTGGATTGCTCTTGCAGAATCGGAAAAAGAACTCGGACTCCCAATTACACAGGAGCAGATTGACGAACTCAAGGCTCATGCTGATGATATCAACTATGAAGTTGCACAGGAAAGAGAGAAAATTGTTCGTCACGATGTAATGTCACATGTATATGCTTACGGTGTTCAGTGTCCGAACGCAAAGGGCATTATTCATCTCGGAGCAACCTCCTGCTATGTCGGTGATAACACAGATATCATCATTATGACAGAAGGACTCAAGCTTATCAGAAATAAGCTTATCACAGTTATCCGCAACCTTTCAAAGTTTGCCGATGAATACAAGGCTCTTCCAACCCTTGCATTCACTCATTTTCAGCCTGCACAGCCTACAACAGTAGGTAAGAGAGCGACTCTCTGGCTTCAGGAGCTCCTTATGGATCTTGAAGATGTTGAGTATCAGCTTTCAAAGGCTAAGCTTCTCGGTTCAAAGGGTACAACAGGTACACAGGCAAGTTTCCTTGAACTCTTTGACGGAGATCACGAAAAGTGCAAAATGCTTGACCGTAAGATTGCAGAAAAAATGGGCTACAAGGCTTGTTTCCCTGTATCAGGTCAGACATATTCAAGAAAGCTTGATTCACAGTTCCTCAATGTTCTTGCGGGAATTGCTCAGTCAGCCGCTAAATTCTCAAATGATATCAGACTTCTTCAGCACCTCAAAGAGGTTGAAGAGCCGTTTGAAAAGAATCAGATCGGTTCATCGGCTATGGCTTACAAGCGCAACCCAATGAGGAGTGAGCGTATAGGTTCACTTTCAAGATATGTTATGGTTGATGTTCTCAACGGTTACTTTACAACTTCCACACAGTGGTTTGAAAGAACACTTGATGACTCAGCCAACAAGCGTCTCAGTGTTCCGGAGGCATTCCTCGCAGTTGACGGCATCCTTTCACTTTATGCAAATGTTGCAGACGGTCTTGTCGTTTATCCAAAGGTAATTGAACAAAGACTCAGAAAAGAACTTCCGTTCATGGCAACAGAGAATATTATGATGGATGCAGTTAAAAAGCGTGGTGCTGACAGACAGCAGCTTCACGAGAAAATCCGTGAGCATTCAATGGCTGCGTCAAGAGTAGTTAAGGTTGAAGGCGGCGAGAATGACCTTCTCGAGAGAATTGCCGCAGATGAGGCATTCGGCGTTACTCTTGAAGAGCTTGAAAAGATTCTCAAGCCGGAAAACTACACAGGCAGAGCAAAAGAGCAGACAGAGGACTTCCTCAACGAGTGCATCAAGCCTGTTCTTGAAAAGTACGCAGATGTTGAGTCTGACAAGCCTGAAATCAATGTTTAATTAAACTGATTTAATCGAACCTTTGGTTCAAGTATATATTTTATTTATAGCAGACCATGCGTCTGTAAAAAGGAGTTTTGTAAAATGGTAAAAGCAATTGTAGGTGCCAACTGGGGCGACGAGGGCAAGGGTAAAATTACCGATGTTCTTGCAAACGACAGCGACATCGTAATTCGTTTTCAAGGCGGTGCAAACGCAGGACATACAATTGTCAACGATTACGGAAAATTTGCTCTTCACCAGCTTCCTTCGGGTGTTTTTCATCAGAATATCACCAATATAATCGGCAACGGTGTTGCTTTCAGCGTTGAAAACTTCGTTAAGGAAATGGCTCACCTCAAAGATCGCGGAGTTCCTGAGCCAAACATTATTATTTCTGACAGAGCACAAATTGTTATGCCTTACCATGTAGCATTTGACTGCTATGAGGAAGAGCGTCTCGGCAAAAATTCTTTCGGTTCAACAAAGAGCGGTATCGCTCCGTTCTATTCTGACAAGTATTCAAAAATCGGTTTCCAGATTAATGAACTTTATGATGATCCCGATTCACTCAGAGAGAAAATCAGACACGCTCTTGAAATCAAGAATGCAACTCTGAAAAACCTCTACAACAAGCCCGAAATCACAGAACAGGAAGTTTTTGACAAGCTAATGGAATATAAGGAACTTCTTGCTCCTTATGTCGGTGACGCATTCACTTTTGTTCATAATGCGCTCAAAGACGGAAAGAATATTCTTCTTGAAGGACAGCTTGGTTCACTCAAGGATACTGACTTCGGCATTTATCCTATGGTTACTTCATCCAATACAATCGCAGGTTACGGTGCTGTAGGCGCAGGTATTCCTCCGTATGAAATCAAAGAAATCATCACAGTTGTCAAGGCTTATTCAAGTGCGGTAGGCGCAGGTGAATTTGTTTCTGAAATCTTCGGCGATGAGGCTGACGAACTCCGCAGAAGAGGCGGTGACGGCGGAGAATTTGGTGCAACAACAGGCAGACCGAGAAGAATGGGTTGGCTTGACCTCGTTGCAACACGCTACGGTTGTATGGTTCAGGGTGCAACACAGGTTGCGTTCACGGTTCTTGATGTTCTCGGATATCTTGATGAAATCCCTGTTTGTGTGGGTTATGAGCTTGACGGCAAGGAAATTGACTACTTCCCGTCAACAACAAAGCTTAAAAGATGCAAACCAATCCTCAAAAAGCTCAAGGGCTGGAAGTGTTCAATTTCAGGTATTACAGAATATGACAAGCTTCCTAAGGAATGCCGTGAATACATTGAATTTGCCGAAAAGGCTATCGGTGTGCCGATTACAATGGTTTCAAACGGTCCTTCCAGAAACGATATTATTTACAGATAATTAAAATATTAATTGAATACCGCACAAACTCTGTGCGGTATTCTTTAAATTTGAAAGGAATTTTACTATGAGCAATGCTACAAAAGAAACTGTCATTGTTCTTGATTTCGGCGGTCAGTACAATCAGCTGATTGCAAGAAGAGTTCGTGAGTGCAATGTGTATTGCGAAATTCTTCCTTATACCGTTGATATTCAGAAAATCAAAGACATTAACCCAAAAGGTATTATCTTCACAGGCGGTCCTAACAGCGTTTATGACGAGTCATCACCGCACTATACTCCTGAAATTTTTGAACTCGGAATCCCGATTCTCGGCATTTGCTACGGTTGTCAGCTTATGGCATACACGCTCGGAGGCAATGTTGTTTCGGCTACAGACAATTCATCAAGTGAGTACGGCAAGACAGTTACAAGATATAATAACAATGATATACTCTTTAAATCCGTAAAGAGTGAAGGAATTTCATGGATGAGTCACCGTGACTATATCAATGAAGCTCCCAAAGGATTCAGCATTACAGCTACAACGGATGTATGTCCCGTAGCCGCAATGTCATGTCCTGAAAAAAAGTTTTACGGTGTTCAGTTCCATCCCGAAGTTAACCATACAGAAAACGGTAAAGATATGCTCCGTTCATTCCTTTATGATGTTTGCGAATGTAAGGGTGAGTGGAAAATGGAAAGCTTCATTGACACAACTGTTGCACAGCTTAAAGAGCAGATTGGTGACAAGGGTGTAGTTCTCGGACTTTCGGGCGGTGTAGATTCATCCGTTGCCGCAGCACTTATCAGTAAGGCAGTCGGTAAACAACTTACCTGCGTTTTCGTGGATCAGGGACTTATGAGAAAAGACGAGGGCGACTTTGTAGAGCAGACCTTTACAAAGCTTTTTGATATGAACTTTGTCCGCATTAATTGTCAGGAAGAGTTTCTTGCAAAGCTTAAAGGTGTTGAAGAACCCGAAGAAAAGCGCCACATCATCGGCACAGAATTTTATAAGGTGTTCTGGAACAAAATCCGTGAAAGCTACGGCGAGGGTTACTTTGCACAGGGTACAATTTATCCCGACCGTATCGAAAGCGGTAAAGGCGATGCCGCAAAAATCAAAACACACCACAATCAGGTTGGTATCCCCGAAGATATCGACTTTGCAGGTGTAATTGAACCGCTTAAAGACCTCTTCAAGGATGAGGTAAGAGTAGTAGGTGAGAAGCTTGGACTTCCGCACGACCTCGTATGGCGTCAGCCATTCCCGGGTCCGGGACTCGGTGTGCGAGTAATCGGAGAAGTTACAGCCGAAAAGGTTCGTATTCTTCAGGAAGCCGATGCAATTCTTCGTGATGAAATGGATAAGTGCGGTTACGCAGATAAGATGAGCCAGTTCTTCGCAGTCCTCCCGGGTGTTAAAACCGTAGGCGTTATGGGTGACGCAAGAACATATGACGAACTCATCGCCCTCCGTGCCGTTACAACCGATGATTTTATGACAGCCGACTGGGCAAAAATCCCCTACGAAATCCTAGGCAGAGTCTCCAACCGCATCATCAACGAAGTTGAACATGTCAACAGAGTAGTCTATGATATAACAAGTAAACCCCCCGGAACAGTAGAGTGGGAATAATATCAAGAGTTGCGTAAACCCGCATAAACACTGGGCTTTAGGCTCTCAAATTCCCGATTTGATAGCAAAATGATAGCAAACCATAAAACGACTTTATTCTAAATGTTCTATCGGTTTGCAGGTACAATTATCTTAATACTATAAAAGGCATTACTGACTTTTGCAGTCGGTAATGCCTTTTTTCTATGCTTGTTTTAAGCGACTTGCTCAAAAATATTTTTTTGCATATTCAAATAGTATTGTAGATCGGAATAGTTTTTTTTCTTCAAAATCTTGGGCTTGCTAATAAGTGTCGGACTTATATTATTTGCTTCAGCCAAACATACGGTGTAATCAAATATGTTTTGTATCAAATCACTAAATTGGGAAGGCGTGATTTTCAAGTTTACTGCCTTAGAAGTATCGTCATTTGAAAGTTCATCAAGGGAGTTTATTAAATTATCTAAAATTTCCACAGTTAGTTTGCCATCTTTTGCGGCATCTAAATAAATCTGAAGATTTTGGGCAAATCGCTTTTCAAGGTTTCTTTTATCACGGGTTGCAATGTAACCGATGACACCGGCAACAGCACTACCTATTATGAGAATTCCACTAACAATAACAGTACCCTTTTTATGAACACGAATAAAATCAATAGCCTTAGCTGCACCTTCTTTAGCAGCATCTGCAACAGCGGGAATATGCTTTGCAACTCGTTTGTTGTCAATATTTTTCGCCATACCGCAGAGTTCCAAAACTCCGGCTTGAACAGCATCATATGTCTTTTCGTCAACTAGTAAATTAACATTTACTACAGGCATTTTTATCCCTCCTTACGATAATTGAAAGCTACGCTTTCGGGATAGTTATATCTCCAGTTATCGTATTCCTCTTTCGTGATTTCTCCGTTTTTGAACTTTTCGGCTTGTTCCTGCCAAGCGGAAAACATATCAAACATTGTAAGATAATTTGTTCCCATACCCTTATCAAGGCGTATGCAAAGTTCGTCATCAAGTTTATCAATACGGAAGCCATATAAATCTTCAAGTGTAAACAGCGTGTGCATTAAGCCGTTGTAACTGTCAATATCCGGCACAGTTAAAGCACTTGTTGATATGCCAAACACATTTGCAAGATTGTTTGTTAAATCAGCCTTAGGCGTTCTACTTCCGGATTCATACTGTGCCATACGAATGTCAGCGGTTTTCTCCGGAAAGCCCACCTGCATACCGAGATACTTTTGAGTCATACCTTTTAAATTTCTGAAAAATCTTATTCTTTCGCCGATAGCCATACTATAGCTCCTCTCACCTTACTGTTAAATATCATAGCATAACAAGTTAAGTAATGTCAAGCAACACAAAACAAAAAAGTTTAATGTTTTTGCGAAAACCACTTGACATAACGGAATATGCTTAGTATAATCATTAAGCAAATAGCGTTAAGTCTATTTGCAAACAACTGAATAGCCGTCATACATCACGGTAATGGTGTATCCGCTCGGGCAAATCGGAATGCGGTCAGAAAGTTCTCCGACACTAAAAAATTTTAGAAAATAAAAAAATGAAAGGATGATGTTAATGTCAAACAAAATGTTTATGCGTGTTGAGGATGTGGCAGAAGAAATGGGCGTTTCCGTTTCTTACGCTTATAAACTTATACGCAAATTAAATAAAGAATTGCAGTCAACCGGGTGTATTACAATTCCCGGCAGAATTGACCGTAAATTCTTTCACGAAAAATTCTACTCAACCAAAACAACTGAAAGGAACGATTAAAATGGGAGCATTTAAAAATGAAAAAAACGGAACTTGGTATGTGCAGTTCCGTTACACAGACTGGCAAGGCTTGCGACAGCAAAAATTAAAGCGTGGATTTGCCACCAAACGAGAGGCACAGGCATGGGAACGCGTGTTTCTGATGCAGAAGCAGGCTGATGTCAATATGAGCTTCGAGAGCTTTGTGGCGCTTTACGAAAAGGACGTCAAACCAAAGCTGAAACTCAACACATGGCTCAGCAAGGAGCATATCATCCGCACAAAGATTTTGCCGTATTTCAAAAAGCGCAAGCTTTCGGAGATCACCGCCCGCGATGTGATCGACTGGCAGAACGAAATACGGCAGCACACCAAGTCAAACGGTGAAAGCTATTCACCGGACTATCTCAAGAACGTCCACACCCAACTGAGCTGTATTTTCAACCACGCCATCAAGTATTATGGCTTGCAGATCAACCCGGCTGCAAAAGCAGGAAATATGGGCAGCGAGCAGCCGAAGGAAATGCTGTTCTGGACAAAGGAAGAATACCTCAAATTCATCGACGCCATGATGGACAAGCCCATGCTGTACTACGCTTTTGAAGTTCTGTACTGGTGCGGCATCCGCGAGGGTGAGCTGTTAGCCCTCACCCCTGCTGACTTCGATTTCGAGAAGAATACGGTATCCATCAATAAATCCTATCAGCGATTAAACGGGCAGGATGTGATCACCACACCGAAAACCGAAAAGAGCAATCGTGTCATCAAAATGCCGCATTTTTTAGCAGACGAGATGAAAGATTATCTTAAAATGCTCTATGACGTTGGTGAGGACGAGCGGATGTTTGCCATCACAAAAAGCTATCTACACCGTGAAATGGACAGGGGTTCCAAGGAGGCAGGCGTAAAGCGTATCAGAATCCACGATATTCGTCATAGTCACGTTTCCCATCTGATCGACATGGGCTTTTCCGCTATTGCCATCGCTGATCGGGTTGGGCATGAGAGCATCGACATCACTTACAACTACGCACATCTATTTCCGTCCAAACAGACGGAAATGGCAGATAAATTAGATCAGGAAAGGGGTAAATGATTATGTCAGCAAAAAACATGGATAACCACAACCGATGGAGAAACCGAACCGTAGCATTTCGAGTATCAGAGGAAGAAAATGCACAGATTGACCTCGCTGTGAAGCTCACAGGGCTTACTAAGCAGGACTATATCACTCGCAGGCTGCTCTGCAAGGATGTGGTGGTACAGGGTAATCCAAGAGTGTATAAGGCTCTGAGAGATCAATTCGCCGCTGTACTGGACGAGCTTCAACGTATTGAAGCCGGTACGGGGGTAAATGACGAATTACTGGATACCATCAACCTGATTGCAGCCATTATGGACGGAATGAAGGAGGACGATGCCTATGGGAATTGACACAAAAGAAAAGACTGCCTATGTAACATCTGTTGGCGCAGATGAACGGCAGTCAATTCAAACCTATAACAATGACATTATAACAACCGAAAACGCAGAAATCAATGACCCGGAAGAAAATCTGGAAGAATATTTTCGCCAGATGCAGCGGATGACAGACCCCAGCTACCTGCACACCGTATCTCTGAACAGCCTCTATGAAACCGTGTATCAGAGCAGACCACCCGTCATTGACGGCCTGCTCTACACCGGCACCTACCTGTTCGCCGGTGCTCCCAAAGTCGGCAAGTCCTTCTTCATGGCACAGCTTGCCTACCACATCAGCACCGGCCAGCCTCTCTGGGATTATGATGTCCGTCAGGGCACGGTTTTATACCTTGCTCTTGAGGATGATTATCAGAGATTACAGGAGCGAATGTCCCGTATGTTCGGTGCGGAGGGTACGGACAGCTTGCACTTTGCGACCTATGCAAAGCAACTTGGCGCAGGGCTGGACGAACAGCTTGAACGGTTCGTTCGGGAACACAACGACACACGGCTCATTATCATTGATACCTTGCAGAAAATCCGTGAAGTCGGCAGTGACTCTTATAGCTACGCCAACGATTATGACATTGTAGGGCAAATGAAGCGGTTTGCCGATAAATACGGTGTCTGTGTTCTGCTGGTACACCACACCCGAAAGCAACAGGCAGGCGACCGTTTTGAGATGATCTCCGGCACAACGGGCTTGCTGGGCTGTGCCGATGGAGCATTCCTCATGCAAAAGGAAAAGCGTACCGATCTGAGTGCCACCCTCGAAATCGTTGGCAGAGATCAACCCGATCAGAAGCTCCATCTGACCAGAGATGCAGAAAAGCTGATCTGGCAGCTCGACCATGCAGAAACGGATTTGTGGCAGGAGCCCCCTGACCAACTGCTTGCCAAAATCTCTACCATGATTACCGAGGACAAACCCGTGTGGAACGGCAGTGCAACAGAGCTTGTAGCCCTGCTGCAAGAGGATATGCAGCCGAATATCCTGACCCGACGGCTCAATGTCAAAGCCGGTGAACTGCTGACCGAATACGGAATTGAATACACCATGAAACGCACCCGTAGCGGCAGCTCTATCAGCCTGACCCGCAAGGCTGGGTGACGATTGGTGACGGTTGTGACGATTATTTTGACAGCGGGGGCGGCACTGAAAATACCGTCACAATCGTCACAACCGTCACAGGAGGAGTGAAAAATGCCAAGCTGGCACTTTTCACTCCCAGCCCCTCACATCCCCCGTCCCCATCGAGAAATCCGCAGATTTGGAGATGGATGGCAGGGTGGATTTTTCAAAATCTGCTCTGCCTGTGAACGGCAGGATTGGAGCAAACGATGTGCGGAAATGCTGGCGGTCACGCCGTATTTTGAGGATTTGGGTACCACCAACAAACCGAAAAAGACGGCTAAGGCTGTCGCAACAGCCGCATACCCCCGGTCTCCCTCGGAGAGCGCAATGCTCTTTTGATGGCTCTGCTGTCAAAAGTGCTTTTGCGTTACTTTTGACAAAAGTAACAAAACCCGCCGCCAAGCGGCGAAAAGAATGTTGACTATAATATCGTAATTTAGGAGGTAATCATTATAAAAAGAACACTCAGCGTTATGTCCGGTGATGGCGTGGTTGCTCACAACCGCCGCACCTTTATCTCAAAGAATGTAGATCCCACACGCACCTATCTGAATATCGAATACACTTACACAACCAATGAGCAGGCATATCACGATCTGTTCGATGAAGCCCTTGCAGAATACAACGCCAAGCAGAAAAGGCAAGATCGCTGCATTGAAAACTATTATGAAAAAATCCGTACCGGTAGGCAGGAGAAAACCTTTTACGAAGTCATTTTCCAAGTCGGCAATGTGGAAGATATGAGTTCTATTACTGAGAACGGTGAGCTTGCGAAAAGTATCCTCGACAAGTTCTATCGCAGCTTTCAGGAACGCAATCCCAATCTCCATGTGTTCTCTGCCCACCTGCACATGGATGAAGCCACACCCCACCTTCATGTGGACTTCATTCCGTTCACCACCGGCAGCAAGCGTGGGCTGTCCACCCGTGTATCGCTGAAACAGGCACTTGCCGATCAGGGCATCGTGGGCGAGAGTCGCTCTCTGACCGAGCGTGATTTATGGGTGCAGAAACAGAAAGATGCCCTTGCATCGGTCATGCTGGAACACGGCATCGAGTGGGAGCAAAAGGGCGAACACAAAGAGCATTTGGATGTTCTGACATTCAAGCGTGAAAAGCGCAAGGAGGAGCTTGCCGAACTGGAACGGTCTATTGAGCGTGTCCAGCAGCAACAGGTGTCTATTCAGGCGGTGGAGCAGATCGAAGCCAAGCCCCTGCCGCTGACCTCCAAGGTTGCCGTAGACCGTGAGGATTACCAAAATCTCGTCACAGCGGCGCAGAAGTATGTGGTGCAGGAAAAACAGGAGGGCAAGCTGAAAAAGCTGCTGAAAGAAGCGAAAAGAACGATTTCCGATCTGAAAGCCAAAATCCAATCGCTGACCACGGAACTGACTGCTGTCAAGGCAGAGCTGGCACAGTACAAGTCCGTCCGTGGAAAGCTCCGCACCCCTGATTTGGAACAGGAAAATGACCGACTTCGCAAGCGGATTCGCACCTATGAGGAAGTGATTTCCAAGAATAATCTGTGGCATTTTTTCAAGGAAAGTCGCAATAAAAATCGCAATCGGGATGATACACGCTAATTTCCGTGTAGAGCCGTAAAAAACGGATATTTTCAAATGGAGCAATGCCAAATGAACATTGCATCGTTTGGCTTGCTCCTATCCAAAAATTCATCCATTTTCTCGGCTGTAGAGCCGTGAAAAAATCACGAAAAACGGAGGTATTTATGAAAACAGGTCTTACCAAGAAGCAGAAAACAACTACCATCTATTTTGATGAGGATAGTCCAATCATCGAAGTTGCCACCTACAACACCGATCTCAAAAACAGGCTGGCAACCTTTGCAAATCGGTATCCGAAAGAGTGCAAGCTAATTGACGACGATGAGCAGGGCTGCAAGACCTTTGAAGTCAAGAAAGGTCGACTCAGCTTTCGTCTGACTGCTCCCTACACCGATGAACGCCGCAAGGCAGCCAGTATGATTGCAAAAACGGAGAATCTAAGGAGGAACGCAAAATGAAACTATTATCCTGCGAGTTCAACATGGACACCGCCTGCGTGGAGCTGAAATTTGCCGATGGCAGCGTGATTGCTATCGATACCATCGCCGTAGAAAATGCGGTTGCTGACAATATGTATGAACGGTCGGAACTGGACTATCTGATTTACAACGCACCGTTGGAATACGCCGACCTCATTTTGAACGGCGATCCAGAGAAGTATTTGAAAGCAGTAACGGAATATAAACCTTTTGAAAGTTAAGTGAGAAGTGCCCGCAGGAGCAATTCTGCGGGCACTTCGTGCGCAAAAACGTTCTACCCTAATTAGCACCAAAATTATCTTGATAAATATCAAGAATATATTGAACTTCGAGCAAAGGTGTGCTATAATGATATTATTCATGCTGGAGGTATTATTATGGCTGTAGATTACTCTAACCTTTGGAAACTGTTAATTGATAAACATATGAATAAATCTCAGCTGCGGGAAGCGGCGAAAATCAGCACTAATGCGATTGCTAAGTTAGGAAGAAACGAATCCGTCTCACTTGATACTTTGGAAAAGATTTGCTGTGCTTTGTCTTGTTCCATAGAAGATATTATGACATTCACGAGCGAATCACCCAAAGGAGAATAAAGATGAATGCTTTAATTAGAGAAAAAGGCGGAACATTTTCGCTAAACAAAACTGAACCAATACATAGATGGTATTCCTATGTAGAAGGATACTCATCCTGCTTAATTGCAGAGGAACTTAAAACACTTCTCGCATTAAAGCCTAATATCGAAACAATATACGATCCTTTTTGCGGAACGGGAACAACAGCTCTTGTTGCGTCGACTTACGGCATAAATTCTTTTTACAGCGAGTCCAATCCTTTCATGCAAACGGTCATTGAGACAAAGATCAATGAAGTGCAAAAACTGGATGATGTTGCAACTTCAATGTTAATTGAGTATCTTGCGTTAGTCAATGACATGAAGATAGAAAAATATGCGTCTTGGAATGGTTTTGAAAAATTCTTCGGAGAAAGACAATTAAGTGAATTGCTAACCATCAAAAACCTAATTTTCCAAGAAGACAATGAATCAGTAAAAAGAATTCTTGCATTGGCACTGAGTGCTATCGTTGTTAAGGTTTCAAAAATGACGAGACGAGGAGATCTTCGTTATGCTACAGAAAAGGAATATCGAGAAGAAAACGTACTTGAATGTTTTACTGATAAGCTAAACGAAATGATTTTCGATATTCAGCATCATAGAACAATAGTTAAATGCGGTACAACAAAAGTTAGTGATGATGCTCGTGACAATGACTATGTTGATACGTTTGATTGTGTCATTACTTCGCCACCGTATCTAAACGGAACAAATTATATTCGCAATACAAAGTTGGAACTTAAATTAAATGATTTTATAACGAGCGAGAATGATTTACCCGACTTTCATTCAAAAGGCATTGTGGCAGGAATCAATAATGTCTCTAAACGAACTGCAATAGATTCAATTTTGCCAGTAGTTGAGCCGTATTTGGAACAGTTGCAGCCTGTCGCTTATGATGAACGAATTCCGAAAATGGTTGCGGGGTATTTTAGAGATATGGATATGGTTATCCAGAAATTGAGCAGATCAATTAAGGCTGGCGGTTTGTTCACAATGGACATTGGGGATTCTCAATTTGCTGGTGTACATATTCCAACACATCTTATTCTTTCGGATATTTGTGCCCAACACGGATTTATCTTATATGACGAAGAAATATTACGAGAAAGACGTTCTAAGAATGGTATGGTCTTAACACAAAGGTTGCTTAGGTACAGATTGGAGAAATAATGGATATAGCATTTAGAAAAACGGCAGAAGAATTTGTTTCCTGCCTGCCATATAAACAATCTCCATATGGGAATAGAAACTGGGGACATCCTTGGCACTCGCTTTGCTCTTACCACGGAAAATTAAAACCAGCAATAGCACACTGGCTTATTTCCGAGTTTACGAACGAAGGTGATGTGGTTTTAGACCCATTATGCGGGGTAGGCACTATTCCATTTGAGGCTTGTTTGCAAGGCAGAATTGGAATAGGAAACGATCTAAGCGAACTTGCGTATGTTGTGACAAAAGCTAAACTTGAAAAGCCTAATCGTAGTGTTGTAGAAGATGTTATCCATCAGCTCGATGAATATATTAAAGAAAACAAGCACAGTCGATCCATTACAGAGTATGAGGACTTCGGCTTCAATAGGAAACTTCCGCAATACTTCGAGCATGAGACATATAGAGAAATCTTGTGTGCAAGGGATTTTTTCCTCAATAGACTTTCTACAATCTCTGCCGAGGAAGCAATGGTTTTTTCAGCACTTCTTCATGTGTTGCATGGTAATAGGCCATATGCACTTTCGAGACACTCTCATCCGCTAACGCCATATGCTCCCACAGGCGAATTTGAATATAAAAGCGTAGTGGAGAAGATTGTTCAAAAAGTTAACGCAAGCTACAAAAAGCTCGAACAATCTGAGATAAAGCAAGGGTTCGCTGTGTATGGTGATTACAAAGATTTGGTAGCAAAGAATATCAAGGCGGATTATATAATCTGTTCGCCACCTTTTGCTGACTCTATTCGGTTTTATATGCAAAACTGGATGCGTCTTTGGTTATGCGGGTGGGAACCGAAAGACTATAAAGAAGCTGATGATAGATTCTTGGATAAATCACAAGAAAAAAACTTTGATCTTTACTATAGCTTCTTTGAAATGTGCCACGACGTTTTAAACGACAACGGAAAGGTGATCTTGCACCTCGGAAAGACAAAATCCATAGATATGGGCATTGAACTATCAAAACGTGCCGAGCCTTGGTTTGATATTGTTTACCTTGCCGGAGAGGACGTTAGTGCCATCGAAAAACACGGCATCAAAGACAAAGGTGTAACAGTAGAACATCAGTATTTGTTCCTGCAAAAAAAAATGAGGCGGGATTAACATCCCACCTCATTTATAGGCTTTACTTTATAAGTGAATTTGCGTAGGTAATCTTTACAAGCAAGGCATCCACATCGGTCGGGTTTTGCAGCCTTCTAAGTGCTTCGGGATTGTACTGAGGCTCTCCTGCCAGCAAGTGGTAGTCAAAGCCAGTATGTACTGCTAATTGATGCAACTTAGCATCACTATAAAACTCAGAGGGCCATTTACCAGTCTTGTTGCCGTTGCAATCATGACAAAGTAATGTTCCGGAGTCGGTTGTTGCAGGCCACAAGTAGTATACCGGTAAAGTATGGTCTATCGGCTTCTCCTTATTTGCGGTCACATTGCTCAGGTCCTTGCCGCAATTAAAGCATTTAAGTCCATACTTTCGCTCGATAGCCTTACGGCTAACACGAGCCGCACCAGCAACTTCGATTAAAAGTCGTCTTTTCTGAGAAGATTCAAAGTGCTGATCGGATGTCCTGGTTCCGTTTTTGATGGCATTATAATTGGTTTTGCACATCATACATTCGCCCTGTCTTCCAGACTTCAGAACAGCGTGTTTATGGAAGCATTCAATGGGTTTGAGGGTGTTACAAATCAAGCAATACTTGTACAGTGCTGCATTTTCGATGTACTCATCGTGGGAGACAACAAATTCTCCCTCCTGCACCGAGACAGCTTCGCCGTTGTCATCATTAACATCCATAGAAAAATCAAAAAGGTGCTGTTCTCCACCGGAGTAATGTTCATACCCACATTTGGGGCAAACAATGGAGTAGTCTTCGTCAATATCATCCTTTTTGACAGTAATTATTTCTGTACAATCGGGATTAAGGCATTGAAACACTTTATAAAGGGTTTGTCCATCAACATGATCTGGACGATATTGTCCCACCTTGTTTAAGTTGCTATATATTTTCCTACGTGCCATGCTTATTCCTCCAAAAACAATTTATACGTTTCGATTTCAAGTGCATCAGCTATGCGCTGAATATTTTCAAGAGATATACTTCTGCGATAACACTCGATTGCACTGATATATGTTCTGTGAAGACCGCACTTCTCAGCAAAGGCTTCTTGGGAGATGCCCAACGCCTGCCGATAGCGCTTCATGTTTGTTCCAAAAACTTTTACAATATCCATACTTGCAAACCTCCATACTATATGATACAATAATGAATACAATAAATCTACAGACAATAAGTAACGTTTGATAAGAAGATACACAACTATTAAAATTCAGTTGTTTCTTTTCAGATATATCAATTTTCAGTTTGAAGAAAATAAGGAGCGTCAATGGGAAGTATTTCTGTAAGCAACGATTTTTCAACATTTTGCAACAATTTAAGATTGAATAATACTGCGGTTTCAAATATACAAACACGTTATCATGCGATAACAAAACGAATAAACCAAGATTTCTGGAATACGGATTCAAATACAACCCATAGCTTATATGTAGGTTCATATGGACGTGGAACTTGCATTTACACAAGCGATGTAGACATTGTAGTTGAACTACCTTGGAGCTACTATACAAAATACAATGGCTATTCTGGAAATGGTCAATCTGCACTTTTACAAGCTGTGAGAAATAGTTTGATGAAAACATATAGCTCATCGGCAGTAAGCGCAGATGGACAGGTTGTGGATATAGATTTCTATGATGGCATTAAGTTTGAAGTCGTACCAGCATTTAAGTATTCTGACAATTCCGGTTATTGCTATCCCGATACGAATAATGGCGGTACATGGAAAAGTATGAATCCGAAAGCAGAAATTGATTCATTCAATGGGCGCAACATAATATCCAATAAAAATCTAAAGCGATTATGTCGTATGATAAGATCTTGGAATTATCAACATACGGTTTTAATGTCGGGAATCCTTATTGATACAATCGCATATAGGTTTATTCAAAATTATGAGTATGCAGACAAGTCTTTTACTTATTATGATTGGATGTCCAGGGATTTCTTCAAATACCTCCTCGACAGTGCTGATCAAGAATATTGGCTAAAACCAGGAAGCAACGAGCGGGTGTATAAGAAATACAGTTTTAAGTCGGATGCTGAAAAAGCATATGATAAGTGTTTGGAAGCATTGAGCGACTATGATAATGATTATGCCTATTGCTGGCATCAAGATTGGAGAGAAATATATGGATACAAATTCCCTGAACAGTGATTTTACACTGTATAACCAAATCGAAGAAGCTTATGCAAAAGTTGTCTATACTTATACTACTCAAGTAATTCACGCAGGAAGATTGCATAAAAAGTATACAGCATTAAAATGGATTCAACTGATCCTTTCTGCGGTGTCAACTGGTGGCTTTATAGGTACGTTGATTACCAATCAAATCTTGCTCACTTGGGTAGGTGGTATTTGCTCAACTTTTCTGTTAGTATTAACTGCTTATTTCAAAGACACCGATTTATCTGCTGTTCACAAACTACACTTAGATACCTCAAATAAATTGTGGTTACTCAGAGAACAGTATCTGTCGTTACTCACAGATTTTCCTACACTATCAAGAGAAGATATTGTAAGTAGACGGGATGATCTTCAAGAACGTGTAGCCAAAGTTTATGCTTCGGCACCATTGACTGACGATAAAAGTTACTCTTTAGCTCAAAAGACTTTGAAAGAAAATGAATCGCAGTTTTTTTCCAGACAAGAGCTAAACCAAATGCTCCCCGAAACATTGAGAAAGCAACCGAAAAATCAATAAATTCTAATGCCTTTGTGGCAACGAAATGGCAACAAAAAATCAGATAGCCTCTACTATCTGAATAATGAAAGCAATATAAATAATCCGAGTCAAATCCCATAAGCATAACTGTTTAGAATTTTTCTAAAGGGAGCGAGTGGGAATAAATTGAAATGCCGAAAAAATCCAGTATTTATGCGGGTTTGAGGCACTTCAAGAAGTCTTTTGATAACAATTTGATAACAGTCATAGCAAGTGCCATTATTCTTGTTATCCACCGGTTTGTGGGTAATGGAATAATTGAATGGTGGCTTGCAGATTGAAAAATCCATATTATTAACAAAGCCCTTAGCTGTGGGTAGTAACTCATGGCTAAGGGCTTTTTGTCGTTTTTATTTATCGGGCTTAAGTCGGTCTTTGAATGCTTCGACTAAAGCGCCACTTAGTTCCTGAGACGGAACTTTCGCCCAGATTTGTGTGGTATCGAACGCAGGATAGCGATAACGCCATTTATCGTAATCTTCCCTGCTGATTTTCATTGAAAACATCGCATTTTCCCGCTATAATAAAACCATACTAATCATTACGAAAGAAGGTTATAAAATGAAAAAATCCTTACTTTGTTTTTTGCTGATTGCAACCTTTCTTATGACTGCCTGCAGCAACCACACAACCGATTTCGCAGATGAAGTTGTTCTGAAAATCGACGGACAAGAAATCACAAAATCTGAATATATGACTCACTTATACACCACCAGTATGGATTTTATTTCCTCTGCCGGTGAAAATGCCTGGAGTATGGATTTTGAGGGACAAACTGCTGACGAACTGGTAGAATCTCACACAATTACTACTCTACAGAGACTGGTTGCCGCAAAAAAATACGCAGCAGAAAATAACATCAACCTGACAGAGCAAGAAAAAGAGGAGGCAAAACTTTCCGCCGAAAAATTTATTTCCGGTATTTCTAAGGATAATCTTGCAAAAATGGGAATCGACACAGAAAAGCTGACTGCCATTATGGAAGCCTCTTACTTATATTCTTCTGTATATAATTCTATCTCTGAAAAATCTACCGTAGATGATGCAGAAGTCGATCGTTTCTTCAACGAAAACAAAACCGGACTGATGGAAAAATTTAAACTGCTGAAAGTAAACAGCATTGTTGTAGACAACCGGAAAACAGCAATGGAGGTTTTGGAAAAAGCAAAAAATGGTGAAGATTTTTCCAAATTATTTGATGCGTATGATACTGCCAGAGCAACAGAAGGTACCGGCGAGAACGGCGAAATGATCGTGTATCGATATGTTTTGGAATCTCAGTATGGTCTCTCCCCCAATGCTACAGCGGGAGATGTGGAAGGTCCTTTCAATATGGGCAGTACCTATTTTATTCTTAAAGTAGCAGAGGAAGTCGCTCCTGATGCATCCGAAGTAAAAAAGCTGGCTGGCGAAACATACCGCACCAATATGCAAGCGCTTCATGCACAAGAACGCATAGATGAACTAATTGCTAACCAAAAAGTAGAAAAAGTCGAAGCTGTATGGAAAACATTAGAAAATTTTCATTGATCAAAAAAACAGCACGGCATAAACTGTACCGACCCCCAAAAGCTAGACCTAAAATCTAACGGTTGGGGGTCGGTATGGTTTCGCTTCGGGCGGAGGTGCTTCTTTATTCCATAAAAATGGCTAAAGCTGTTTCAAATCCATCCACCACAACGCAGCAGATATATAAAGATAATCATCGTCGGTATGGAAAACAGCATGGAATAAATCAGAAAATCCCCAGCCAATTCCGCATCCGCGTCAAACTGAATGGCCATCTGATAATTGGTGATAGCTGTCGGTGCCGCCACAAAAATAAAGAGAGGAACCAAGGCAGCACCGGTAATGCCCATCCAATCAATCAAAATATACAGCACCACCGCCGGCAAAACGATCAATTTTGCACCAAGACCGACTGTCAGCGCTTTCCGATTTTTTCCGGCAGAACTCAGGTGGAACTGTCCGCCCAACAGCAAAAAGGCAAGGGGTGTGGCTACGCCCGCCAAATCCATTCCGGCTGTATAAAGAAATTCCGGCAACGGAGCAGACAGCATCCGAAAAGCAAAACCGATAACAACACCCCAAAGAATGGGATTTTTCAGAGCTTCTGCTGCTGTGTGTTTTAAGTTCGGTTTTTCCTTTCCATCCGAAAAATAAGAATACACAAATACACCAATCACATTGAGTACAGGCAGCGTTACCGCCATAATAGATGTTGCCATTGCTGCGCCGGTATTTCCTCCCAGTGTTTTTGAAAACGGCAGTCCATACAGCATATAATTCCCGCGATAAATAGACTGTACCAAAACCGCCCGTCTTTTCGGCTCAGGCACTGCACGAGGAACGACCCATAGCAAAAGTAACAGGCTCACCCCGATGATAGCCAGTGCGATCCAGATCAATTTTAAATAAGATAGATCCACTTTTTCTGTCGTATATAAATTAAAAAAAACCAGCACAGGAAACAGAACCTGAAAACACAGCGTATTCCCCTGTCTGATCAGCGCATCCTGTAAAATGCCGATTTTTTTCAATCCTACGCCAAGTAAAATCAGTGCAAAAGTAGGCAACACTGCATTACATGCAAATAGTAAATGTTCCATACCGCCCCTCCGCATTTTTTCATTTCTATTCGCCCTTTTTATTTCTGTTTCGGTCTGAAAATAAATACTTCCAGATCTTCGTCATAGGCTCTGCCCATTTCCAGACCGTCCCCCAGCTCGCCAATCACAACGTCAAAGGTCAAAAGAACCGTATTTGCCTCTGTCAGATGCCCTCCGCGTACAGTGCCGCTGCTATCAGCCGCATTGATATGCACATGGAGCAGTGCATTGCCGTCATCATCATGGCAGACCATACCGGAAACACCTGTTACAGAGACAGGATCTGTCACTTTAATAGGATTGCCGTAGCCGTAGCCTGCCTTCTTTTCAGGCAAAGCAATGGGAACCAGATATTCACAGCCATCCAGACTGCCCATACCGGACAGGATAATGGCGTTATGGATGCCGTGGTCTGCACATACCCTTTCCAGACCCTTCATTACATTTTCACCGGGGCTCATTCTGACCGCTACTACTCTTTTGATTCCGCCCTTCGCTGTATAAATCATAGAAACAACTCCTTTCGTAAAAATGCTTTCTCTTTTCCTTGCAGGGAGGGATGGCGGAGAGATGACACGCACCACTCCGCCAGCAACAATATAAAAAAATGTTGGTAGGCTTTACTTTACTTCAACATTCATCGCTTTTTCAAACACCTTAACCAATGCGCACTGGTCTTCGTCAATCATCCCCCATTCTTCCATCCGGTTCATATGATCCAAAACAACCGCAGACAGAGGAAGCTCAACTCCCATTTCATTAGCCAGCTGCATGGCATTCTTAATATCCTTATGATGTACCGCAATGCGGGCGCTAGGAGAAAAATCCCTAGACAGAATCTTAGGCACCTTCATATCCATAACAGCATTCTGTGCAAAGCCGCCCTTAATGGCTGCAAACAGCACAGTAGGCTCCAGTCCGGCTTTTGCCGCGTAAGTATAGGCTTCGCCAACAGCCACCAGATTGATACCTACGATCATATTATTCGCCAGCTTCGCCACACAGCCACAGCCTGTACTGCCCATGTAGGTAGCTGTAGAACCAACACAGTGCAACAGACCTTCTACTTTATCGAAAGTTTCCCTTTCACCGCCGCACATAACTACCAGTGTGCCTGCAATGGCACCTGCTTCACCGCCGCTGATCGGAGAATCCAACAGCTCCATACCCACTTCCTTTACCAGAGGAAACAGGGTACGGATTACTCCGGGAGCAGTAGAGCTGAAGTCTACGATAATAGTACCGGATTTTGCCTTTGCAATAATTTCTCTGACTGTGCTGTCTACCAGCTCATTTTTGGGTAAACACAGAAAGATTACATCACTTTCGGCGTAAATTTCATCAGCATTTGCCGTCACCTTGCCGCCATTTGCTACAAATCTTTCCCGTGCTGCTTCCATAACATCAAAGCCCGTCACATCACAGCCGCTTTTGTTCATTATATTTGTAGCCATAGGCAATCCCATAATACCCAGACCTATAAAACCGACTTTCCTCATTCGTTTCCCCTCCTTATTTATTATTTCCCCCCTTATTTATTCGGGATATGAATTGCTCTCTTTTCTGCTGCCAGAGCCGCTTCTCTGACCGCTTCGGTTACGGTGGGATGTGCGTGGATTGCCGCAATAATATCCTCTACGGTCGCTTCCATACCGATGGCCAGCGCACATTCGCCAATCAGATCTGTTGCTCTGGGGCCAAGAATATGTACCC
>ENA-ORRW01000286-ORRW01000286.1-human-gut-metagenome-genome-assembly--contig:-NODE-286-length-61970-cov-17.333845_pt1 | contig 61970 bp, 64 predicted proteins | sample MGYA00242183_ERZ509150 | MGnify/ENA primary metagenome ERZ509150 (study PRJEB26280, sample SAMEA2338639) | human gut metagenome | biome: human gut; feature: human-associated habitat; material: faeces... | reverse complement strand
AGGCGGGTAAAATCACCATTTCCGGTATTTCCGGCACCGTGGTGGTCACAGAGATTGAAACGATCCCCGGTTACACCATTGATGAAAACACTCGCACACAGACTGTTGTGGTCAATCCCAACGACACGCAGACGCTCCACTTCTACAACACGCCTATTGGCGGTGTGGAGATCATCAAGGTCAACGAAGATAACCACAGTGAGCGCATCCCCAATACGACCTTTGAGATCCGCAAGGTGGACGATGCCTTGGTGGATACCGTTACGACGGACAAAAATGGCCGTGTGTTCGTGGCTCTGGAGGATGGCAGCTACTATGCAAAAGAGGTCACATCGAACAAATCGTTCCGGCTGGATGATACGCCCCACTATTTTGAGATCAAGGACGGCAAGCGTGTGACGCTTCAGGTGACCAACAAAAAGCTCAGCGGCATCGTCATCCACAAAATCGACAGCGTCACGGGCGAGGGGATCTATGGCGTAAAGTTTGTCCTCTATGATGCGAACAAGAAGCCCATCGGCGAGTACACCTCGGACGATGAGGGCTACATCTACATTGACGAGATCCCTGGCGGGCTGAGCGGCCGCTTTTATCTGAGAGAACTGGAAGCGGCCCCCGGCTACACGCTGGATAAGCAGGATAAGACCGTCTATGTCTCTCCGGGCAAGACCGTGGAGATTGAGTGGGAAAATACCGCTGTTACGGGCCAGATCCAGATTTATAAGTACGCCGCTGAGTATAACGAGGTCACCGGCACCGCCGCAGGCGCCCCGCTCAAGGGCGCTGTTTATGAGATCGTCAATGCCCGCAGCGGCAAGGTGGTGGACTATATCACCACCGATGCCCGCGGCGTTGCGGCAAGCAAGGCGCTGCCGCTGACCCGTTATCAGATTCGTGAGGTCACAGCGCCTGCGTATTGGCAGGTGTCCTCGGAAATGTTTGATGTCACGCTGGAATATCCCAGTCAGATCATCAAGCTGTCTGCCTACGATAAACCTTCCTCCCTGGGCGTTACGATCACCAAGCGCGGCAATAGTGCTGTGATGGCTGGCAGTCAGATGCGCTATGACTTCACCGTTGCCAACACCAGCAATGTGCCGCTGGAGTCATTCTTCTGGCATGACCGCATTCCAACGGATATTGCCAACGCAACGGTGCTGAGTACCGGCACCTACAGTGCGCGGCTTACCTACCGCATCCTCTATAAGACCAACTACAGCGCAAGCTATCAGGTGTTGGCGTCCAATCTGCTGAGCAGCAACAACTACAGCTTTGCCCTAAACGCCATACCCATGCAGGCAGGTGAGGTGGTAACCGACATCTATTTTGACTTCGGAACCGTGCCGGTGGGCTTCCAGTCTGTGGCGAATCCCACTCTGAGCGTGATGGTCAAGGGCATGGCGGTCAATGGCTACCAGATGGTCAACCGCGCCGATGCCGGCGGCAAGTATCAGGGTACCTGGCAGACCGCAACAGCCAACTGGATCACCATTGTCCGCAAGATCGGCACTACTCCGAAACTGCCCAAGACGGGATATTAACTACTGAAAGGCGGCAACCAGCTTTACGCTGGTTGCCGCCTGCTATATACAAATTATGCTTCAATCATTGTGCGGAAATCGACTTGATGAGTACCGTTGTCAGAACACGCTGGCTTTCTCTGCTGCATGATTCACAGAACTGATTTTTCATTGCAAAATCGACCGCAGAGGAAATGCGCCGAAGATCCTCGGAATCTAATGTATCCGCTGCAAGATGCTGCCATACACGGGAATAGGCTTTTCTCAGGTCTTCTGATGTATGATTATCAGAAAAAAAGGAGCCGAGAACTCCTTCAATCATTGCAATTTCCTCGCTCGTAAATATCAAAGCTATCACCCCATAACGATTTAATTATAACGAAACAATACCTTGATTGCAAGGACACTTTTCTTGGCTCGTACAATGAGTAACGGCAAATATCAAAAAATCTATTGTACTATGCAGCTTAGCTTTATTTTCATATGACAAAAAGATCGAAATTCCCGATTCCAGTATTCTCTCGTAAAAAGGAGCCGCTTTCTATGATCAGAAAATGCTACAAATTCTACACACTTATTATGACCCTGATGTGGGTTATGGCCGCGATGACCGCATCAGCCTTTGCCGTAGACGATATGTGGACTGTTGCCAACCGCATTATCGTAGATGTTTACACAAAAATTGTCGGCATCAGTACGGTGCTGGCAGGTTTAATGTCCGCCGTTGCCGTGATCGGAGCAAAAATTTCAAATAATCAGCATAAGACCGATCAGGCGTGGGATTGGCTCAAACGCATTTGGGTCGCATGGGCCATTATTAACGGCATCGGCGCTTTTATCGCCTATGTTGCACCGCTCTTCAGCGGCCTTGCCACTCTGACGCCGTAATGAGGTCAAAGCTCCGGCGCAAAGGAGGTGTCCCCGTTGCTTGAGCTTATTTTTCAAGGCTTTCTCGAATGGGCCTATGGGCTCGCTCTGGAATGCTGGCAATATTTCTCTACGGCGCTGCTGGATATTATGAGTATGGATTTTGCATATCTGAAAAGCCACGCTCCCGTTGTGGACGAGATCATGCAGATCCTTCTGGCAGTCGGTTGGGCGCTCCTGATCGGCAATCTGGTTTTTCAGGCGCTCAAAAGTATGGCGGTGGGGCTTGGCTTTGAAGGAGAAGATCCAAAGCTGCTCTTTGCCCGCACCTTCGTTTTTGCGTTTTTACTGCTGGCAAGTCCGCAGATCTGCGAGATCGGGCTGAGTATGACGTCAAAGATCATTGAGCTGCTCCAGATTCCTGACGCTGTTAATGTCACATTTGTAGATGAGAGCGTATTCGGAGCCATAGGTGCAGCATGGCTGCTGGTCATTATTTTCGGCATTATCGTGATGTTCAAGGTGTTTAAGCTTCTTTTGGAGATTGCGGAGCGGTATGTCATCCTCGCCATGCTTACGATCACAGCGCCGCTGGCCTTTGCCATGGGCGGCAGTAAAAGCACCTCGGAGATTTTCACAGGCTGGTGCCGGATGTTCGGCAGTATGTGCCTTTTGATGGTGACGAACGTGATTTTCTTCAAAATGCTGCTGTCTGTCCTTGCCACAGTTCCCAGCGGCTTAGATGTTCTCCCGTGGATCGTGCTGATCCTTACGATTGTCAAGGTCGCACGGAAAGCAGACGTCATTGTAACACGCATCGGCTTAAATCCCGCCATCACCGGCGACTCTCTGAGAAGAGGACTCCCCGGCACGCTGACTTATATGGTGGTTCGCAGTGCGGCTTCTCAAATTACAAAGGCAGTGGGCAAGTCCGCAGGAAACGGCGGCAAAGGCGCTGCGCCCAACGCGCCGTCCGGCGGCCCCCGCATGGGCGGGCCCAGCGGAGGTCATGGCAACACGGCGGAGTATGTCCGGCAAAGCGCAGCGCAGCAAAGCAGCACAAATCAAAGCACATCACAGAAATCGTCTGATGCGCAAAGCGCCTCTGTACATACAGGCGCGCCGCAATCACCCTCGCAGGAAAAGTCCGCCCCATCTGCTGCGCAGGACAGTATGCCTAAAAATTCGACAGCGCCAAGGCCCTCGCAGGAACGGAAAAGTTCTGTTCCTCTCGGCACACGCCGCTCTCCGACACATATCAAGGCTGCAACAAAGATACCGCCTGTCGGTGCGCAGAATGCATCCGGCAGACCCGGTACGGCAGGAAAAGCTGGCGCTTCGGCACGCCCCAGTGTGGCGGGAGCGGCAGAGACTCTTCAAAGCAGCGTGCGCTCCCCAGCCTCGCAGCGCATGAGAGTACATTCGCCAGAGACAACGCAGCCCGGCCGTGCAGGAACGTCGGCAGCACCATCCGCTTCCCGTATGAGTCAGATAAACGCACAAAAAGTACAGGGTGGAGCAACTGGTCAGGTGACGCAGGCCGCAGAGCACACAGGGATCACGGTGGGACAAACCACCGTGAACACTTTGCAGGACAACTCTCCAAGACCTGCGGCGGGGATTGGTGGCGCGATGCTTACCACCGCCTCTGTTCGCGGCGGAATACAGACCGTGCAGCAACATACACCCAATGCGCGCTATACGCAGCGGCCACCCAAGCAGCCAACCGGTCAGGCATCGCCGCCTCGGGCGGAAAGCCCGCACCCCGGCACCGCAGGAATGCAAAGCGCCGTTTCTGCGCAGCGGCCGTCTGGAGAACCGCGACCCGGCAGGAATGGTATTCCAAGCCGCACGGCAGTTTCTCCGGATGCACGGCAGCATAGTCCGATCCGGCAGGAATCGCGCAGTGCTTCCGCAGCCGCCGCGCCGATACTCAAAGGGACAGCGCCTAACCGACACCCCGACCCGGCAGGAACGGCGGCAGGCGTCCCATCGGCATCACAGTCGCGGCAGACAGTTAGACCGTCCGCACCTTCTGCGAAAAGCAGTGCGCAGCCCGGAAAGAAAGCGGTATCCACAACTGCGGCACTCAAAGGCAGCGTAAAGGCAGACGGCGATGTAAAACCGTCAAGAAAACAGCGGGGTAAGAAGCATGGATGAGAAAGACAATTCCCGATCTTCCCTTCAAACGGCGGCTGATCTTGGCCGTGCCGCAAAAGCAGTCTACCGGATTGCGCAGGCTGCTGCGGTGTCTGGTGTTCACGGTGCCGCTGCCGCTGCGGTAAAAGAAACCGTTCCGGCCCTGGTAAAGTTTCTCCTTGCCGTTCTGCTCATCATGATCGTGATCCCGATGGTAGTATTTACAGCGCTGCCCAATATTTTTTTCGGCTACGATTCCTCTAATACCGCTTCGGTGATCCATATGACGGAACAAGCCATGCGTATAGGCGGGGCGTATATGCGTCTGGATGATTTCGAGCGAACGCAGATCGACTCCATCGTAACCGGTATTGCGGCGGAATATGAGGCGGATGGAACGGCAATTGACCATATTGAAGTCAAAAACACGATGAAAGAGGATGACCTGCTCTGGATCATTGCAATCAATTCCGCCGCCTATGAGCAGGATCTGGACGCCATGAGCGCGGAGCTGATTCAGAATTTCTGCCGATCCACCCTGTCCTATCAGCCATCGCTTTCTCTTCTGGGTGGCAGCACCTCCGCAACGCTGGAGGTAGAGATCAAGCGGATCGATCCGGAAGAGTTGATGGAGCAGATGGGCTTCAATGAGGATGCCAGACAGTGGGCAGGCGCCCTCTTTGAAACGCTGAAGGATAGCGGCGCGCTTGAGAAGTACGGCGGGTACTTCAGTGCCTACCAACCGGATTACAGCGGGGATGGCTCCTATTCCGGCGATATTCAGCATGGTACAAGCTATGATAATGACATTGACATTTCCCGTTTTGTCAGCCCGTCTACGAAAAATAATCTCGACCTTGCCGCCTATGCGGTGCAGGCGTGGGAGAACAACTGGGGCTATGTGTGGGGAACCTACGGCAATATTCTCACAGAGTCCCTCTTTGCCTATAAAAAGCAGCAGTACCCGGACGGAGTCGGCAATTACGCTGATTTTATTGAAGCAAACTGGCTGGGACGGCGCACGGCAGACTGCATCGGCCTGATCAAAGGCTATGCGTGGCTGGATGCTTCCATCATGCGCATCGGTTATGCCGCAAACGGAATGCCGGATTACGGTGCGGATCAGATTTATCAGGCGGCAAAGAATGCCGGCATTCAAGGAACAGACTACGGCACGGTATCCTCCATGCCGGAAATCCCCGGACTGATGTTATGGAAAAGCGGACACGCCGGCGTTTATATTGGCGGCGGTTACGCAATAGAAGCCATGGGAACGCGAAAAGGCGTTGTGAAAACCGAAGTCAGCGGACGCGGCTGGCAGGGGTGGTGTAAGCTGCCCTATATCGACTATCTGGAGGTGGAGTAATTGGCGGAGACAACCTATTTACGCTATATACGGCTGAAATGCGGCATTACGCTGATGGAATTGGAAGAGCACAGCAGCTTCAGCAACCAGTATTTGAGCCTGCTGGAACTGGGCAGGGCAAACTGTACGCCCAGAAATGCGGAAACGCTGGACCGTGCCATGCTGGATATCATCCTCTCCCGTGCAGAGGAGCTGATGAAGCTGGCACAGATTTGCTATGAGCACAAAGGACATCTGTTAGATGCCGTGGAGGTGGATCCGAATGAACTATGAGGTCTATCACATTCCTACCAATTTTACAGATGCAGGCCGCGTTATGGGACTCTTTGAGCTGCGGAATCTGGTGGAGGCTGTCCTCCTGACGCTCCCGGCACTGTATCTTTGCATTGCTTTTCTTCCGCTGGATCTGACTCCGAAAATCATAGTGACGCTGACGATCATTGTGCCGCTGGGCGGCTTTGGGCTGATCGGCATCAGTGATGACAGTATGACACGGTGGCTGGGAAGCTGGTGGAAATGGCGGAGATCCCGACGGATTATCTTATTTCGAGGGGAGGTCAGGAAATGAATCTCAAGGAACTGATTTTTGGAGGAAGCGTTCATACCGACGGCAGCGGCGGAGTATACCGTGACAGCGTGCAGGCGTGGCTCCCAATCAAAAATATCATCGGCGGCGTAGTCATCACCAAAGATAACCGCTTTGTGAAGATCATGGAAGTGCTGCCTGTCAACATCTATCTGAAGTCTGCCATTGACCGGCAGAATATTATCTCGTCCTTTGCATCGTATTTGCAGATCGCGCCGGATGAACTGCAGATGATCGCCCGCACGCTGCCCGCGGACACGCAGGCGTATGTAGAGCAGATGCAGCGCTATGCAGGACAGGAGGAAAACGAAGCGTGCCGGGAGATGATCGAGGATAACATTCGAGAGATCGGTCACGGCATCGCCGGCGGCGCCATGCGGCATCGCTTTTTCCTTGTGTTTCAGTATGAACCCTCCATGCGGGCCAAGCGCAACACGGTGCAGGCCATCATCCAGCGGCTCAACGAAGAGGCCGACACCGCAAGGCGGTATCTGGATCTATGTGAACTGGAGGTATTAGAGCCTCAGTATTCCGATAATTTTGTGCTCAAGCTGCTCTATGAGATTTTGAACAAGAAAACCAGCCAGCGTGTGCGTCTGCCGGAGGGCGTTTTCGATATGACAACGGACGTTCACGGCATTTATGAGGAGTAAGACGATGCAAGTAAAGAAAAAACCGAAAAAAACTGCAAAAGCAGTTCCAGAGAAGTCCAGAAAGAAAAAACAGCCTTCGGAAGATCAAATCAAAAAACAGCCTTTTTTGAAGCGGATGCTCTTTGGCGAGGAAAAGCCGGATCTCAGTGAGCTTGAAGCAGGCTCCACCACCATTCTCGACATTCTCTCTCCCACCACGGTGGATACAAAAAGCCGTGACTACATCATCGTAGACGACGTGTATCATGCTTATCTCTATATCACGGGCTACGGTTACACCACCACGGTTGGCACCTGCTGGCTTGCGCCTTTGGTGGAGGCTGGCGAAGGGATTAACCTGAGTTTTCTCGTCAAGCGTCAGCCCAAGGAAAAGATCCTCTCCAAAATCGCCCAGACCACTATGGTCAACCGCTCCCGGATGCGGGATGTGGGCGATACGCGGCAGGACTACGAGGAACTGGATAGTGCGATCAGTTCCGGCCTTTATCTCAAGGATGTAATGAACCGGCAAGGCGAGAATTTCTATTATATGCATACCTTGATTGAAGTGACGGCATCTGATCCCGAAACGCTGGAACAGCGCGTCACAGAGGTGGAGAAGCTGTGCGTATCCGTGGATATGATCGCACGGCGCTGCGACTATAAAAACGAGCAGGCGTTTCTCTCGGCTCTTCCCATTCTGGCGCTTGATCCGGATATTGAGCGTAAGGCACGCCGCAATGCGCTGACCTCCGGCGTGGCAGCAGCCTTTCCGTTCGTTTCCTATGAGCTGAGTGACCACGATGGGATTTTTCTGGGACTGAACCTCTATAACCGCTCCCCGGTATTTCTCAATCCCTACGATGATTATAAGTACACCAGCGGCAACTGGTGGATCGGCGGCTCTACCGGTGCAGGCAAGACGGTGACGCTGCAATGTCTCGGTGGGCGGCTGCGGGAACAGGGCAAGCGGGTCATCATCATCGTTCCCAAGAAAGGGCATGAGTTCCGCCCCCTCTGTGAGCGTCTGGGCGGGCTGTATTTGCGGATGTCGCCATCCTCAAAGGACTGTCCAAATCTGATGGCGATTCGGCGGAAATCGCTGGACTCCTACGCAAAGCTCAAAAATATCGCCGCGCGGGATGACTCTGTGCTGGCAGACAAGATCGCGCAGCTGATCATCTGGTTTTCTCTGAAGAAAAAGGATCTGAACGAAGAGGATAAGAGCCGCCTTGACTCCTCGCTGGTGGAGGTTTATAAGCGCTACGGCATTACCTTCGACAACAGCACCATTGTCGATGAAAACGGAAATTTCCGCACCATGCCCATTCTCTCGGACTGGTATGAGATTCTTTATCAAGAGCAGGACACGCGGCATCTGGCAGTAGTGCTCTCTCGCTATGTCACTGGCTCGGCTGCGGCAATGGCAGGCCGAAACGACATTGAACTTAACAATAAGTACATTGTCCTCGACCTCTCTGGTATGCCGGATGATATGATCGCGGACGGCACCTTCTGGGCCACCAGCATCGCCTACGACCTCATTATGAACTGTGAGGACGAACTCTCGGCGCTTCTGGCAGACGAGTTATGGAGTCTTGTGGGTGCTACGGCAAACCCGCAGGCGGCCGGGTTTGTGCTGGAAATGGTAAAGACCATCCGTGGCCTTGGCGGGATCGCAGTTACCAGCACCCAGGGAATGCAGGACCTTTTCAGTCTGGAGGGCGGGAGTTACGGCAAAGGAATCCTCGATTCCAGCCGCATTAAACTGGTTATGCAGATGGAGGAGCAGGAGGCACGGCTCATTCAGGATAAGCTGAACCTTTCCGAAGATGAGGTTCGGCAGATCACCCGCTTTCGGCGCGGCGAGGGACTTCTCTGCATCGGCTACAACCATGTTCCCATTGCGTTCCACACGACACCAAAGGAATATGAAGCCATTACCACTTCACCCACCGATCTGCGCATAAAGCGAACGGGGCAAATCGATGAATGATCTAAAGCGGGATATGATGCGGATTCAGGAGCTGATCGGCAATGCCTTCCGACAGACCGGCTCTCTGGTTGCCCTGACAGACGGCGGGCAGATGAATCCAAACAAGCTGCAAAAGACATTGGAGCAGACGATGGAACAATTTGAAGCAGCCACTCTGGAACTGCGAAAACTCTGCGAGCGGTACGCACCGGGAAGCGGGGGCTTTGCGAAAAAGCCGATTCTGCCATCCATGGATGTAACGGGCAGCGTGGAGGCCTTTGGCTATGGCTGGCTCCATATCACGATCAATACGCTGCTGCCCCATTGCCGGTATCAAAGCCCAAACTGGCTCAGCGATACCATTCGGCGGCTGCTGGACAGCTATGAGGCGTGTGGAAAGGAATTGCCGTTTTTTGAGCGGGCCATGCTGATCATTGATGAGCATACCGCCATGGAAGGCCGGCATATTTTCGATCAGGACAACAAGGGGTGGAAGGCGGTCAGCAACGCCATCAAAGGAAGACTTATTCCGGATGATGACCAGCATACGCTGGCAGTCGCCCTTCTTTCTACGGCAGTGCAAAGCCAGGAGTGCTGTCATATCACCGTCCTGCCCCTGTCCGATGCTCATGACTTTTTCTCCGCACATTCCAGTGACTATGCCCCCGGAAACTTCTATTTCGGTGGATGGTGCTGATGGGCAAAGCAGGTGAAAAAGCTGCGAAAACACCCAACAGATTGCTGCCTGATTTCAAGCGCCTTGGAGCTGCTTTGCAGCGCAGCTGGCCTGTTGGGTGTCAGCGGGCTTGGAAGGCTTGAAACAACAGCTTTTTTGAGAAGTGTTTTTGGCCGGTTTTCGCATACTGACCTGTCTACTATGTGGGGGCAACAGGCTGCGCCCACATAGCGGCTCGTAAGGACGCCGAAATTGTTCTTGCGCCGTTTTCGGCGCAAGGGCGATTTCGGCGTTCGCAGGAATTGGGAAGGGAGTGGTTCATGTGTGCTTATGAGCGTAAGAGATATGGATGTTCTGAGGCTTCTCTGCTGGTGTCAAAATGTGCGTCCCGATGATTTGAGCAGTATCTCTACAGAAACAGAGCGTGAAAACTTGATAACGCTGGGCTTGATCAAACGCCATCAACGAAGTGACACGCTGCTTCTCACAAACAGCGGTAGAGCCTTTTTGCAGGCAGCCTTAGAGGGTGATGTTCCAAACTTGACGCTCTCGTACCATGATGCGGCGATTGAGCGGCGTGTGCGGCTTTCCTCTCTGATGATGACTGCTTACCATGCGGGGATCAATGTATTCACAATAACAGCGAACAGTCTGGCGGAGCCTTCCACGCTGTTTATTACTGCGATTACAAGAAGCCGCGGACACAATCCATGGGGCAGCGCCCGCGTCGGGGCGATTGCACATCTGGGCAGCACTTACTACGCGGTACATTATATCTATTCTGGAATCGGCCGCATGGCGGTCAATGACGAACTGGCAGCGTTTCATAATCACACCAATTTCGGCAAAGACACGCAGCGTGCCTTTCTTTTTGCCGGAGCTTCCTACGCTGACATCATAGAGGAACTCAAGGTGCGTGATGAAAAGCGGGATACCAAGCTGATCCAATACAGCGAAGCCTATCGAGGACTTCATTATCCCGTTCACCTGCTCTCCTGCGATGAAACAGGCGCGCGGCAGCTTCAGATCATGGCTGTTCCGGACTACCGCATGAAGCTTGCAAAGCTGATGCTGCGCTCTGCTTACCGCCCTCCGCCGGAGGATGCTCCCGCGTGGGACGCCATCTACCAGAACCGCCCCTTCGTCATTGGAGCGGATATGAACCTGCGGCGGATCGACGCCGCCATCGCAAGCGCAAAAAAGAGGGGATGCCTGCCGATTTCACTGGCCGCCTTAGACGCTCAGGGTGACGCGGTGCTGTTGCGGCGCTATAAGGATACCGGCTACGCCGTCATCTATAAGGTGACGGAGAGCGTTCTGACGGAGCTGTTCGGCCATCCTCCGTCGCTCTATCTTCCCCCTTGCACACAATATCTGACGAAGAAAGGAGCCGTGGTGGATGCCCCGCTTATCCAAGTTGATCGAAAAGATAGAGGATCGCCTCGCAAATAAATGGGGCTGCTGGTATGAACGAAATAAGGCCCGCGTGCCGCTGTATGCGGTGCTGGGCGGCATCGGCTGGTATCTCTACGGAATGTTCCTCAATTCCCTCAAGCTGGGAAAGGAATCCGTATTCAACACCACCGGTGAAGTGATCGAGAGCATCTGGGTATTCAACCCCTTCAAAAATCTCTTCGCTGTTTTTACGCCCTTTGGCCTTGGCGTTTCCGCCTTCATTGCCCTTATGGTCTGCCTCATTACGAAAAAAGGCTACAGCTGGTTTTCAGGCTACAAATTTACCCGGGACGCCCGCGGCTTTGATATCCTGCCGGACGGCACTCACGGCACCTCCGGATTTGCGACAAAAAAGGAGCTTGCTGAGCATCTGGAGCTGGGCAGCGCCGAAGAAGTTACCGGAATGCTCCTTGGACGCATTAAGGCGCGGCCGGATGATCCGGAAAAATACGCCACCTACGTGGCGCACCGCATGAAGCCTGGGGAAAACAATAACATCCTCTGCATCGGCGCACCCGGCTCCTATAAGTCCAGAGGCTTTATCATTCCCTTCCTCATGGGCTGCGCGCAGCGAAGCAGCGGCGGACACCCTGAATCCGTTGTCGTGACCGACCCCAAAGGCGAACTCTTTGAAAACCTTGCGCCGTATTTTCGGGAGCATGGCTTCTATGTCAAGGCGGTCAATTTCCTCGATATGGCGCACTCTGACGGTTGGAACTGCCTTGCGGGACTGGAAGCAAATCCTGACCTTGTAACCACCGTGGCCAACACCATCATTCAAAACACCTCCGGCCCCAAGGAGGCGGATGACTTCTGGAGCCGTGCGGAATTAAACCTCCTGATGGCACTTATCCACTATGTCTGCAATCTGAAGGATGCCCGCGGCAATCTTCTTCCGTTGGAGCAGCGCAGCCTCGGAGACGTCTATAAGATCCTCGCCTATAAAAGCGTCAACGAGATCAACCGCATCCTTGCGGAGCTGCCGCCGGAGCATCCCGCCAAAGGGCCCCACGGCCTCTTTCTGAAGGCAAGGGAAAACCTCTGGGGCAATATCATCATCGGTCTTGGCAACCGTCTCGCGGTCTTTCAGAATCCGCTGGTGGACAAGATCACCCGCAACCACGATGTAGACCTGCTTCTTCCCGGGCAAAAGCCCTGTGCGTACTTTGTCATCATCTCCGCGCAGGATAGCGCCTATCGATTTTTAAGCTCCCTCTTTTTCTCCCTGACCTTCCCGCAGCTCTCCAATTACGCCCGTCTCCATGGCGGGCGGCTTCCCGTACTGACAAACTTCTGCTTGGAAGAATATCTCAACATCGGCTACATGGAGGGCATCTCTGATGTTTTCAATTCCATCCGCGGCTTCAATATGTCGGTGCAGGTGGCGGTGCAGTCCCTCTCCCAATGGCAGGAAAAATATCCGGGGAAGGAATGGGAAAATCAGCTCGGCTCCTTTGACATGACCCTCTACATGGGCTGCAACGATATGACGAGCGCGGAATACTTCGCAAAAAAGTGCGGTAAGGTCACGATCTCCGTCACCAACAATCAGTTTCCCTTGGCACCGCTGTTTTCTCCCATCTACAGTACCACCCGCCCCTATTCCCAGACGCGAAGCAACACCCAACGAGACCTCCTCCAGCCCGATGAATTCCTGCGGCTCAATAAGTTTCTCTGCATTGTGATGTTCAACCACTATAAGCCCGCCCAGCTCTATAAGATCATGCTGGAGGAACTGCCGGAATACAAAAAGCTGAAAAAATGCAGCGTCTTTGACTATGTGCCGGAATGGAAAAAGAGAGAAGAAGAGGGTGCAAAGCGTCGCACGGCAGGAAATCGCACATCGGCCGCTGCAAGGAACACATCGTCCGCTCCGCCCGCACCACAGCCGTCGCCTGCATCGGGGAAACGGCCGGATATGCAGCCCCAGACTTCTCCCACCGAAGAAGCCGCAGCCAGCGGAAGCTCCTGCGGAAATGACAACATGACTCCGGAGGAAATTGGTCTTGTGGAGATGACCTGCGAAGCCATTCTGGAAGGCGATGACCCGGAACTGGAAGAGATGGACGATCCCACTCGGATACCGCCGGGCCGCGGCATATAAAAAGAGACCGATTTCTCGGTCTCTCTTTAAAGAAAATATTCCATTGTCAGCGTACTGTTTGCCCGTACTCTCGCTTCATGGCGTCAATAGAAACGACCCATTGCCTATATCGAAAAAGAAAGAGGAGGTGCCCATTATGAGGGCAGCGAAAATGAAGGAGCGTCCAACTTTCCAACTGATGTGCCAGACAGATGTGCAGAGTATTTATCATATGCAGATGCCGCGCTGGTTATTTTCTGATCCACGTTACTGCGAGATGAGCCTGGATGCCAAGGTGACCTACACCTTTCTCTTAAACCGTTTCCAGCTTTCCCGCAAAAACGGTTGGGTCAATGACCGCGGCGAGGTCTTTGTGATCTTTCCTCGCAAAGCGCTTGCCAAAGAGCTGCGCATCTGTGAGCAGCGGGTCACGGCAGCTTTTAAGAAGTTGGTGGAGCTCAAGCTGGTATGGGAAAAACGCTGCGGGCGAGGTGATGCCAATCAGATCTATCTTGCCCGTGTCACACCGATCGAAGATCCGGACTATTCCTGTGCGCCGTTTATCACGGAGGATGAATCGGAAGTACGCGGTTCAAGAACCTCGGATCTGGAGGGTCTTGCTGACGGGAAACCCTCAGCAGCATGCCAAGAACCGCAGAATCTGCTGTCCAAGAATCGTGAAGATCGCGCTTCAAGAACTGCAAAATCCGCGTTCCCAGAACCGCAGAAATTGACGCCAAGTAAGAAAGAAAAAAGAAAGATTGATCAAAGTCATAGGGAAGTCCGTCAGTCTGTCAGAGCCCCGGTGCAGGACGGACGGACCGACGGGGACGCAGAAGAAGAACTTTTGGATATTTTGGACGGCTGCGAGCTTGAATGCTTCGCACCGGAAACCGCTCTGGTGTTTGAAAACGCCATTGAGCGGCTTTTTTATGCCGACAGCTTCCGTATTGGCAATGCCACGCTTCCGCAAAGCCGCGTGCGGGCAAAGCTCAGACGGCTGGACGGCATGATCCTGCGGGAGGCAGAGAGTAAGCTCCGCGCCAATCAGGAGCGGAATGTAAAAAACAGCACGGCCTACACCATGGCAGTGCTGTTCAACTGCATTGCCGAAAGTGAGAGCGATCTTATGATCGACCCATATCTCAACGCCATCTGCGCAGCAGTTTGAAGGGAGGAAGATCAATGCTGCTATCCAATCAGCAAAAGTATATTCTCGAAATACTCAAGGAGTTTAAGTACCTGCGTGTCCGCCAGCTCCATGCTCTGGTGCAGGCCCATTACCGTACACAGGGAATCAAAATTGACGAAAGGCGCATGGAGATCATGCTTCGCCAGATGCGCACAGGCACCAATTATGTCTGGCTGCGGGGTGATGTGGTTTCTTACGGAGACCGCAGGATAGACCCTCGGCTATTGGAAGCACTGGACGTTATGCTGGAGCTTACAAGGGTGCAGCCCGGATTTTACTCGAAAGACGGACTGCATGAACCATTTCTCCTGCGCTTTACCGGAAACGGAAAGGGGGCCGGATACCTTTTCAGCGTGGCATGGCTGGACGCCGCTACTCACATTGCAACCGTCCCCCGTATGAAGGGCGAGCGGATCATCTGGATTTCCGAGAGCGGTTCCTTTGGAGAAATCGATCTGCCCCGGCATCACTTTTTCGCCGCCCGACAGAAGGACGGTACTCATCGCTTTTTTGGCTCCAATGAGCCGGAAAAAATATAACACTTAGGAGGAACATTATATGGCAAGGAAAAAAGTTACCCCTGAAGAAGAGATCGTAAATACTGCCGTTGAAGGGACCGCTCTGGGGAGTGTCCCTGCGGGTAGCGTGCTGCATGACGAGGCAGGCGCAGATACCGGCGACATTCCCGCAGAGTTGCCGGAGGGGGATCTTTCTGCGGAGGAAACAGCAGAGCAGTCGGAGACGCTTCCTGCAATGGAGGCAGCCGAGGCGAAGCCGTTTGGACTATCTGCAGCAGAAAAAACTGCATCCCAAGAAGAAAATGATACTGTTGAGAAGAGAGCGGAAGAAACGGAACTGCACGAAGAGACGTCGGAATTTCTTGAGGCAGCAGAGGATTTGCATTCAAATCTGCCCGCATCTGCGCCGCATGGTTCTGAGGCCGATGGAGCGGATTGGGGCTTTGAAGAGCCGGTCACGGAAGAAGCCGCTGCAGAACCTGCGGAGGATGAATACCTGGCAGCAGATAACGCCGAAACGCTTGATGCGTCGGATGAAAAGAGCGAGCGCACGCTCTTCTACGAGCTGGACTTCAATGAACTGGATCGGGGGCTGAGCGAAGAGGAACGGAAAGAATGGAACTCCATCTATGCCTCTTTCCGCGGCCGCAGCGCCATTACCGGAACGATCATCGGTGTGGATCTCTACGCAAGATACCTTCCGCGCAGCGAGGCAAGAATGCTTGAAAATAAGCGGGAACTCTGTGCCGTTGTGGTGCCGTATCGCATCCCCATTCTGATCCGCGAGTCCGAAATGTGGGAACTGGGAGAGGAGCGACCCGACTTCGTGCTTCGAAATATGGTGGGGGCCAGCATCGATGTAATCGTCACCAAGGTGGAGCGTACCGCTAACCGTGCACAGGCGTCCCGCCGTCAGGCCAGTCGCAGCCAGCGCCGCTTTTTTGCTGCCCGTGAGGATCTTCATGCTGTCGGTTCCCGCATTACCTGCAGGATGCTGGCGGTCGGCCCCCGCCGTTGCCTTGTGGACTGCTATGGTTACGACCTTGATATGACGCAGAAAGAGATCCGCTACGCGGCCATCCCGGATCTTCGCACGGAGTTCCACCCGGGTTCGGAGATCGACTGCATTGTAAAGGAGTATCACCCCCGTACTGGTGAACTGATTGTTTCCGCGAAAGAAACGGAAGTCAACCCCTTCTTTGGTGCGGAGGAGCGTCACCCTGTAGGCTCCCGCCGCTTTGCGATGATCTCCGGCAAATATGGCGGCGGCGTATTCTGCAACCTCCCTGATGGCGTGACCTGTATGTGTAACTACTCCTATCAGCACGAGGATGCGGACTTCATGGTGGGCGAGCACGTCATGCTGATGGTGCAGCGCTACGATCAGGAAAAGCTCCAGATGTACGGCAAGATTATGAGCAAGTGGTGATCTTTCGTAAACGTCTTGGATCTTGAAAGCGACCTAAATTTCCTTACAGTTTGCCCCCTGCAAAGAAGCCATTTATTTATCCGATAGCCGGTGCAGCAGCACCGGCTATCACTTTGAAGGGAGAACTTTATGCGAAAAAAACTATCTGTACTTTGCACGACATTCCTACTGCCCCTGCTGATGACCGTTCCAACGTTTGCGGCGGACAGTTCTTTTTCCGATGTTGCCCCGGACGCGCCCTATGGGAGGGTGCAGAAATTGCACCCTCCCATACTATTTGCCGAAACGCTAATTTCATGCCACCGGCACCGTGACCTATACCTATGATGCTCTGAATCGGGTTACCAGCGTGAAAGACCGCCGTGGCAGGTGCAAGGTTTTTGCTGGGTGCTTGTCATTTCCCTTGCTCCAATTATGCCACGGATTGGCTTCTATGGATTGAAATATAAGGCTTTTTCTATTATTCAGCGCACATTAAATAACAGAGCGACGCCATATAAGACGCCGCTCTGTTATTTATAATGGATGGCTATTTTGCGATAACTTTCCAAAACTCAGGGGGATCATCAAAACCGTAAATCACGATGAGGAAAGAGTCTTTGTCTGGGAAAATCTTATAAAATTCTCCATGAATCAGTGTATCGCCTAACCGAATCTCTTCCAGAGGCTCCTTTATACTGTACATTTTAAAAATTGAGACAGAAAATCCACACAATTGATCACTATCGTTTGTAGTGATGGAATATAACGGAGCACTAAGAGAGCGTTTCTTTATAGACTTCCCTGTTTCCAAATCAAATGATTCGATATAAGGATTTTGTTGATCTTCTTCGCTTGTTTTGGCAGCAACAGAAACAAATAATGTGTCGTCTGTTAAAGAAAAACCGTGAATTTTTTCATTCTGGGGCAAGGATACTTTGGTGGTGCTTAAATCATCAAGGTCATTTCCTATATAAAATGTGACAGAAGATTTTTCACCAACCGCATAGACATAATGGTCATTTGATACCGAGAAATCATCTGATATATAGTCACAATCAGAGGCTTCAAAGGTAAGAACTGGAGCGACATCGAACTTGGAGTCAATTCTACTTATTCCAAAGGTGTTGTTCTTGTAATTGAAAAAGCTAAAAAGGAGACAGTCTTGATAGCGATGGAGTACAGGGCCTGTTGAAAACGGAGTAAACTCACCATGATATATGACTGTTTTTCCGCTACTATCGATAAATATAATTGATGAGTCCATCTGATTCGTTCCCACGCTAAAGAAAGGATACACTACGCCACCAAATGCTTGAATTGCACTTGGGCAAATGCCAAATTCCTGAATTGGATATCGGTTAATTATGGATTGTGTTTGGATATTCAATACAACGAATTCTTCAAAAAATACTGTAGTCGCCTGATCAGTTATATCATTGCTGTTTTGCTTTGAGGAGTCTGAAATAAGAATTAAGACATTACCCTCAAAGTAATCACAAACGACATAAGACTGATCCTGCTGCAGAGATAGCATGGAGGTGATATTTATTTCTTCAGCATCTGCAGAAGCACTATCTTTCTCATAGCTATTATTTGGAGGAATGTTATCCTCCGTAACAGGCCCTTGTGTACAGCTACACAAGAACAACAACATACAGCAAATGAGTAAAAATTTCTTCATTACTATCCTCATTTCCTAATTGCCGATTTAAGCTACGCGAACATAATTGCCAGCGTTCGAGTCAATGGCATCGTACATACTAGCGCCAGAAAGCGTAAAGGTGCCATAAGCCTTTACATATCTGCACGCAAATAGACACCAGCACTGTCGTCCAAGCACTGTACAGTAAGTTCCTGGACTTTTCGGCGGTAATACCTCCATGTGATTATTGGTGACTTTAAAATAGGAATCTCGACTTCATCACCTTCTTTCATTTATTCCTCCAGCCATGAGCAAAACGTAAGAAACGCAGTAATTGCAATGGTTCCCAGCCATGGCTAAAGGCTGGAATCACTCAAATGATATAGAAAGCGGAGCCTCTTTTGGGTAAAATCAGCTTGCAAAGAAAACCAACCAGAAAGGGGCTGGCCGCTATCTACCATCAGGAAATCATTCAGGATGTCGTGCTGTTCACATCCCAACGAGCCGCAAACTTATACAACAAGATCTTCAGCAGTCTGGACTTCGCGCTGCAAAATCATTCAGGCGGTCTGCCTGACAACCCACAATATTGCCTTTCTCAGGCTCAGCTTTCTGTGCGGGGACTGGTTTTTGTGCGCCTTTTTCAAGACATCCAGCGGTTTTGCCTTGTTGACCCGCTTTTCCTTCGTTACTCTTTCCGTGTTTTGCTCATCTCTAATTTGCTAATATATACGATACAGAGTGCCGATTTTGGACACCAAAACCGACAATATTTCTGTTTTATCTTGTGTTTTATATAATTTGCGGTTGTGCTGTTCTCTTTGCGCCATTTCCGCTATGATCCTCTGTTTGATATGTGAAACAATAATTGTATTTGTAAAAAACGAGCGATTTCACTAAGCCGCTGGACTTAATTTGTCAAATCTATTATAATGTTGTTGAATTACTACTTTAGGTGGTGGGTATTCGGTGATAGTATACCCCAGTAATTCCAAATGTAGAAATATCCATCTTGTCTCCTTTGCACTTTGCTTAGTTTAATTACAATATTCTCGCAAATGTTGATAATTGATAAATGGAAAGTGCCAGGAACAAGGTAACTTGTCCTGGCACTTTTATTGTTTGGAACCTTATTTCGGAGGAGCAACGGCGTCACTCTTTTATTGAGCGATTAGATATCGCCCACCGCAGACAGAATGTTATACCACTTTTCCGCACAACGCTTTCGCTCCGACACCATACCGGTGGTAATCTCCGGCCGCTCATAGCACCGCAAGAAATACTCCGCCAGAGTAGCGACGGTCTTTGTGCTCTTAGTGTACTCAGAGAAGGTCATCGCAGGGCTGTGAGAACTTGAGGTCCACTGCGTATAGGTACCATCCACCTCGGCCTGAATGCGTTTCAGCTGAACGTCAATGTCAGTCTTGCTTTCGCTAGTTCCTAGCGCATTGATGAATTTGCTGGCAGGAGTCCACTGCACCAAACCGAAGCCCCTACTGGTGTCATTCAGCACCTCCCACTCGCCAGGAGTAATGCCGCTTTCAGCCTCCATGTTACCCAGCGTAGCACAGATGGCATTGACGCTCCAACGCTTGCTGGAGGAAAGAGAGCGCAGATAGTCGAAGATGTACCGCGCATTTACCAGACGCTCATTCTGCTTATACGACTGATTGCCGGAATAGATAGAAGACTTATCCGGAATAGTGGTGGAAACTTCAGTAGTGTTGTTCTGGGTCACCCACCCCGTCGCTTCGGTGGCCATGAGGTACTGATCATTGGAGCCCTTATAGTAATAGGTGACCTTGATCCAGGTGTAGGTGGTTCCGTTCAAAGCCTTTTTGACAGGCGCATTCGCGGTGTCATAGATCATCAGGGTACCTTGAAGCAGAGAACGGACTTTGTTACCGGCAGCGGCATCTCGCACATTCACACCGCTGCTAGTATTGACGTATCGCACAGTTTTTGCCATAAAAAAGTCTCCTTTAATTTCTGTTTAGATTTGCAAATCTAAACAATAAAAAGCTTTTTCCGGCAAAAAAGTAAACCCAACATTAAAAATATTTTGACACCTTTATGGGAGGATAGCCTGCGTCTAAATCGGCAGCGACCCTGTTCTACATTAAGCTCTCTGTGATGGAGCGGAAGGATTTCCCGTTCTGCGCGAAGAAGCTACTATCCTCGTGATCAATTCCCTGTGAATTTGCATATAAGGCGGTACACCCAAATTGATGTACCGCCTTTATTGTAAATATCCATGTGCAATTGATATAAACTATTACGATAACTTTATATAGTCTGACTTCTCGGTTTAGTTCAGAAAAAGTGTCAATCGTAAAAATGATCATCAAAGTAGAAAGAAATTAAATCATAAGTACGCATTTTTGTCATGTCAGTGACTAAAAAGATTGGAGTGTCCAAGGCCGCCTGTTCACGCATATCAAGCCATTGCTGCTGTTCAGTCTCAAGTACATCCTTAGCTGATCCAGTGAGCTTGTCTTGACATAGAGTGTAGATTGTTGCCATTGCTTGATCCCATCCATCATAGGAATTTTGAAAAATGGCATTATACTCATCTTCAGTATTGTCTCCATGGGTTGAATAGTCGTTATACAACAAATCAGATAAGGAATCTAGGTAATCCTGCATTGGAGTAGAATGGTACTCATATGATATCGCCGCTTCCCGTGCCTCAAAATAATGCGGCAGCCATTCTTTTACCGCGCTTTCTGTATATTCATACCAATCTACATCAGGTAATTTTTCATATTCGTCCCACAGCTGATTAAATGTAACTTCGTCTATTTCCGTACCATTTAAGTAGTAACTTACCGACTCCTGTTCAACTGAAGAAAACTTTACATCGGTATCAAACAATTCACCTAGAAAACGCATCTTCCCAACGGAAGTGTTACTGGCGCCACTAGACGTCGAATAAGAGCCATCTTTTTTGAGGCCCGTAAGCCCTCTATAATTAACATCGTAACCATAAATATCGCCATCTTTATAGCGTAAGACTATAAATCCCATGTAGTCACCCCGCTGATAAACAACTTCAGGCAACTCATCTCCATCCATATCTACAACAGCAAACTTTGAAAGGGACATCGTACTTTGATCTTCCCCTGCAATCTCAGAGAGGTATACATCGCTTTGATAGATGGGATTGCTGTTAGAATTAGTGTAAAAAAACTGCCTTTGATTAAGTAGTACATTTTCAAAGGCTTCGTTTGGCAAAAGCGATGTTTCTAAATCTTCAGTTGGTGTAGTGTCCGCATCGTCACTTCCGGTAGAAAATTTACTAGTAGCTGGCTCAATCGTTTCTGTGGAGCATGCAGTCATTGTTAGTGTAAGTATGAGCAATACTATACCCATACAAGTTCTTTTTTGCATTTGTTTCATCTGCTACACTCCTTTATTCTTCTTGTTTGCATCTATCGTATCAATCTATCGGTTTCAATGATTGGTAAAAGCAACAAAGTCATGTCTGAGCCAGCACTGAAAGGTTGCACGCAATATGACATCTCAGCGGGCATTCACCTTAATTATACGATGAACGCAGGTGAATTTGGACAGGCCCTCAATAATTTTTTCTGTGCTGTCCTCTCTGCATGAGCATTCCCCTATAAAATGTGGAATTAATTTGCAGTATCTGCTATTATAACAGAGAAATCGACTTGAGGGCGGTGAATAGTTCTATGATAGTGTATCTGCAAATGATTGAGACGGACGAGGACAAGTCCAAGTTCGAAGAAATCTATCAGGAATATAGGAACCTAATGTACTATGTGGCTTACAAACGAATGCAGCATGAACAAGATGCTGAGGATGTAGTCCACCATGTATTTGTTAAGATTGCTGAAAATATTAAAAACATTGAGCCTGTGAGTCCAAAAACCAAGCAGCTTATCGTAACTATGGTTGACAACAGGGTGACGGATGTATTCCGTGTCAGAGGCAAGCATCCTGTTGTGATGTACGATGACGAGTTGAAAAACAGTCCTGTCACAGAAAATGAACATGAGGATTTGCTGACGGAGTGTATTTTAAAGCTGCCTGAGCAGCAGCGCATGGTGATTTGGATGAAGTATAAGCAAGGCTACTCCCTACGAGAAATTGCGAAGGCACTCGACATATCATTAGTGTGGGCACAAAAAATCGATCAGCGTGCGAAGAAAAAGCTAGAGGAACTTTATTTGGAAGGCGGTGGTATTTTATGATTACGGAAGAAATGCTGTGTGCAGCTGCCGCCAGATCCTGTGAAATTTATGTGTCCTATCTTGAACGTGGATATACTCCTGAGAACCAACATGAATTCTCTCTACAATTTGAAAAGAAGATAAAAAAACTAAAGCGAAAAGCGGATCATCCTGTTTTTTATCACGCCACGAAGCGCATAGCATCAATTGTGCTTGCAATCCTCATTACAGGAGGTGTATGGATTACTGTTGACGCGGAGGCAAGAGCAGCTTTCGTTGGCTGGGTAAAGGAAATTTACGGAACATATTTTGTTTATCACTTTGAAGGAAGTTCAGATGTGAATAAGGAGTTGGTAGATTATCGACCAACATTGATTCCGAATGGTTATACTGAATTTTATTCAGATACGACAGAAGATACAATTATCGTGGTATATGCTAATGAAGAAGGAGAAATGCTCAAGTTTAGCTATAGCCACAATCCCGACAATACAACTTGGTTTGTCGGAGCAGATTCGCTGACGGTTCAGCCGATTACAATAAATGGCATTTCTGGAGAAGCGATTACATCGACTGAACAGGGTGCTGCAACTGCGATTATGTGGATAACGACGGAAAACACAGCGTTTAACATCTCAGGATTTTTAAGTGTTGAAGACTTGATTGCAATGGCCGAGAGTGTGCAAATCATAAAACCATAAAAAATCTCTTTAATGTGTCCAAAATCACCTCCTTTCATCGTATTATTTCAGCCATGACCGAAAACCATTGCAATTACTACTCTTTTGGAGTTTTGCTCATGGCTGATAGGAAAATAACGCGGAGGTGAACGATCTTTGGAAATTACATTTGTAAATCCCGGTGTCGATTACATGATTCAGAGTATCATGCATTTTCATGCCGAAGGAGAAGCTGAATTCTGGTCTGAACCTTTATACCATTTCTATCCGCAGCTTGACAAGGCATATGCCATAAGTTTGCCAGTTGCAGAAAGAAAAGACTACATTGAACGCACCATGAGGGCTGCGTATGCTGAACTGGAGGACACGATCAGCGAGAAGGTGACCTTATATTCTCATCACTGGAACGCTTGCAAAGCGCAGATTACAGCTGCTTTATCAGAGGCTTTCAGCATAGATTGCACAGGCCTTTTTAATGACCTGCGTTGCAATTTGAGTTTGAACCCTATTGAGCCGCGTTTTCTAAAAGAACACTGCTATGACACATTTTATTTGAACAGCGCAAAGGGTGCCATTGGCGGTGGAATACATGAAATCATACACTTTGTTTGGTTCTATGTATGGAACCAGTTGTTTGGAGATAACTACAACGAATATGAGCGTCCCTCGCTCAAATGGATATTGAGCGAAATGGTGGTCGAATCCGTGATGAGAGATGAGCGGCTCAGCTCCATCAACCCATATTTCCCGAGAGAAAACGGTGGATGTGTCTATCCGTACTTTTTCGATATGATGGTAGGTGGGCAACCAATTCTTGATACGTTAGACACCATGTACAGAAACCGAAATATTGAAGATTTTATGCGAAGCAGCTACGCCTATTGTCAAGAGCATGAAGCAGAAATTCGAGAACATATCCTAAAGTCAGAAGGATAGATCAAAATATATTCTATCAGCTGTGGAGATGTCAGCGGGGCACTTTGCTATTCGTTGACAACATCTTACATTGTCATAAAATCAAGCGCAATTAGTTTTTCCCTTCCACTTTTACTGCAGATACCGTAGAAGGAGTTGATTCACATTAAGCGCATTTTCATTGGCATCGCCATAATCCTATTTGCAATTTTGCTGGCTTTTCTTAATAACATGTGGCTGCCTTATATCGGAGAAATCGAGTTTAGAGCTATAAGCTTCTTTATAGGAATTATCGGTTTACTGTTAATCGTTAAAGGTGCCCTTGAAAAATGACATTCAGGAAGGCTGAGTATATGATTCAGAAAAAGCACAAATTTCTCATAATCTTACGGCAGTGGTGCTTCTTGCTGTATTACTCCAGATGTTCCATGTACAGTACCGAATCAGCAAACTTTCAAAAACGGCTTATGGAATAAGCGCGGTAGGCACACTTAGCGAGCCTATTGAAGCTATTATAAACGGAAACTCTCAGTACATTGAACTGTACAGCAATTGTGAGACGTTGAACAAAGAGATTGCTGATACCTCTGCATATTGTATTCTGTATGTCAGGGAATGGTGTAATAGTGGCATTCCGTATTTCACAAGCGCAAGTCTACAGATGCCAGATGATCTGCCCATATGCGAACAGGCATCTATTAGTATTTCACGTAGTCTGCTGTACTTACAAGAAAAGGCTTTAAGTTTTGAGCACTGCAAAAGTCTCACCTATGCCGACAAGCTCTGGCTAAACAATGCTCTGGAACAAATTTGTGTCATGGAGCAACTAATATTAGATGAAAATATTCCGACAAAGATAGACGGCAAAGCAGATGTGGATAAGTTCCTTATCTTTCTGAAAGAAAACGAAGACGAATTTTCCCAAATCCACAAAAATTTGGTTGCAGACGATGTTGAAGCTCTTACAGAGTGACCCCCATGATTCCAGGACTGCACCTATTAAGATCGCTGCAGTCCCAATTATGGCAGGCCATCACGGGATATCTTTTAATGCAGATACCACAAGTAACGACCGTATGCCGTCTCTGCAGTATCAAAGGCGGCGATAAGCACGATTGCTTATAGAAGGAGTTGATCCACATTAAGCGCATTTTCAGCGGCATTGTCATAATCCTATTTGCAATTTTGCTGGCTCTTCTTTGTTTTTTTACCAGAAGCAGCAATCAAGATAAGTATCACATCGAGATGTCATACAAAGAAGAACTCCAGCATGTTGTCGTTTCTGCTTTAAGGGTATCACCAGAATATGAACCATTAGATTATGAATTTCGAGGGCCAGAGTTGCTGTCTCTTGTTGACGCAGATTATATCGATGGAGTAGACGTGCTGACATTTGACATTGTAGAGGATGGAATGTCAGAAATAGTTTTTTACTCAATTGATTCCAATAATCCCGACAACATTTATGGTCATGCTTACAAATGCGATATTAGTATTACTAGTGATGTTGTTGATGTAGGCGGGCGTCTTTGGAGACGATGAATGAAAAGCGTAATGACCACACATTAATGAGGATTCATAAATAGTTTATGGAATAAACATGGAGGAGGCGTACCCCATGAAACGTCTATACACCCGGCTTCTCTTCATTTTCACAGTGTTGGCAGCATTCTTAGTTACAGACTGCTGGAAGGCAGAACCGCATAAAACACCGTGGGAGGTGGAGGAGCAAGCATACCTCTCCTATGAGGAATACTTTTCTCAGCAACGTCTCTACGATTATGCAGAAGATGTCTTTTCTGGCTGGTCATTACAGGATGCTGATATTAGCTACGACGGTACAGTGCTTCGCCTGACGGATAGCAAAGGGACCCCTATGCGGGACATTGCTACATTGAAGGGATATCTCTTTCAGACGGCTGATAAGAACTGGATTTATGGTATTTCCGAGACCTCAGAGCTTGTGCGTGTAAGTTATTCTGGGAAAATAGAAACGCTCTTTGCAGATAGAACAGGATTGCTGCGCAGCCTTGCGGAGAAAGAACACGCACCAATCTATTTGGCGGACAGATGCACGCTCTTTTTCCTCGCAGGGACAGACGAGGGTATCGGAATCTATCGGCTATATCTGCCGAACAAGCAAGCCGATGTACTCTATTCTTCAATCCCACGCAATGCGCTGCGGTTGAGGCTGGAACCGCCGCCATCCAATGTGGAGGCCGTGTGGGATAACGGCGATGTATTATTTTTTGCGCGATATGAGGAGCTTTTGAATACTTCTTCTGGTTATGCTCCTGAGACGATGGGCGAAGATGAGTGTATTGGAATGCTGGAGTTAGATGAGAAGCTGTATTCAGCGCAGGCACACTATATCAATGCGCTGACGGGTGATTACCGAGAGATGCCCTATGGATACGTTTATCTGCCGATGCCTCGCAGCAAAGAAAATATTGCACTTAATGGTGAGGCGTGGTGGCTTGATGTATAAGAAAAGCCACCAGCACGTGTGCGCCGACAACTATCTGTTACCTTTCGGTACTGTCGGTATTAAAGGTAGAAACGAAAGGATGTGCTATCATGAAAAGGTCTCATTTCTGCTTGACCATTGTTCTTCTGCTACTGTTAATTATGTCTGCCTGTAGAAATACTCCAGCAAAAAGCGGCAAGATCCAATGTGATAGCGAAGCTCCTACCGGTAGTAAATCTCATGACGGTAATCAAACGGCAAATTCGGGCGATTTATATACTCCGGTGACTACTGAGAATGAAATTCGTGCTTTGTACGCTCTGGATTATACAGATGACCCCACCAATCCTCCGATTCTGTCTGTAACGGCCTATAAGGGGGATTTCCTGGTACAGCGAGGCTGGGAAGGAAGCGGTCAGTGGCTAGATTGGGTTTACGGTAAAAGTGGTATCCGATATGAGATGATGTATTTGGATGAACCGCTTTTGGACTTAAAAATTTTGCGTAAGGCTGCAGTTAAAGCCGTTATTGGTGGTCCGAACAGCTATAATGGTGTGCCTAGTTTTCCACATGTGGAGACTGCAACTTTGGATTTTATCTGTGATGAGCAGGGTATACCGTTAGATTGTTTCCCTTACAGCGGCTATGGGACAAGTGTGTCTAGCACTTACTGGGCCGATTCTGGTGAAACTTATTATATGGGGATGCAGGAACGAAGGGAGGCTGTTCGTTCTGCTCAGATTGATGCGGGTGGTGTTACTGTGGCATTTGCACCTCTGGCAGACGGCAGCGATTTTACAGCCGCCTACTGTGAGATCCCCTATACAAAGATATCTTTTCCAGAAAACGGAAATGTTATTTTTGTTAGGTTCCATAATACGTTTCTGGACAGCGGAGAGTTGGCGGATGGTGTTACTACAGATTATTTGAAAATCTATGGCTCCCTTTATCCGGAAGACTTTCCTGCTGGTGAACTGACGGGAAATTGTCTGCTAATTGAAAAAGCAGAGATCACACAAGAGAAAAACGATGTGGTTCTTACCATAACCTTAAATGTTGACCGCTTGAGTGAAACTCCACTGGGAGATGAAGGCTTTTTTCAATATACTGCAGATCGCAGTTATACCGGTATGGGTGATGTTGGACCCTATTTTCACATTCAAATCCGAGTTGCGGATGACTTTTCCCGATTATCATAGATGCGGTTTTAAAAACGAACAATCCACATAGCGGATTTAGATATATCTGATATATAGATGTAAAAAGAATGCGCTTTCTTGCAAAGAATAAACATCTATAAAACAGCAAAAGCAATTCGATGAGCAGAAGATAAAAGGAGTTCTTTGAGAAAAAAGAAATATATGGATGTCGAGGGATAATCAAAAACTTGTTACATATTAAGGAGCTTTTTAGAAATTATGGAAACTGATAAAATGAGCATGTACTCGGTCTGGGTGGACACTTCGGAAAAGGTAGCTTCGTTCCATATGGTTGAAAGCGGTGATTTCATACACTTTCTGCAACAGGAAGACTTCATGGCCTATCTCAGCACACTCACCACACAAGGCTATCGATTCCAATAAATCATTTTCATCCGCTAAACTTGCTATGACAGGAAGGAAAGATTATGAACCGAACGACACAGAGATTTGTGCATTCTTCACTTGCTCTCATCTTGTTGCTTGCGATAGCCGGATGCAGTGGAAGAGAACCGTCATATCCGGAGCAGTCAAACACAACACCAACAGCGCTGGACATCACCGACCTCAAGGAGATCTTATCAACGCTGGATGCATCGAATGCAACACTGACCTACTACAATGGCGAAAATGAGGAAACATACCCAGCAAACGCTGCTATCCGCGCAGAAAAATACATAACTGAATTACAGAATTATGATATGTGGGAGATTTGTCAGCCGCCAGAACACGGGAGTTCCAACGGCGACTGCCACTATTCGTTCAATGGCGATGGCGTATCGCTTACTGCCTACCGAAACGGATTTGAAGGAGTTCGCCCTCTCCATGTGACTACTAGTATTGGAGATAACTGGTTTAGGCTGGCAGATAGCACTTTAGCGCAAACCGATTCGACACAGCAACTCAGTTGGATGCTCTGTGACACTTTTGGAAATTGGTATAACGAAGCCCAAGCTGCCACTCTCAACCGCAGTACTGGAACTCCGCTCGCCGCAGACGAATTGGACGAGTTTGAAGCTTTCACATCCAGTCAGGTAAGCACTTACGTTGAAGAATGGGGCGGATATGTGGTTTCGTCCACGCCCATCAGCTGCTTCTTTACCTCTCTATATGACGATCCGCGCAACTTGGACGCAAATGCTTTCATCACCTACTGTCCAAGTCAGGAAGAGCTTGGACCAGAGGATGAGGCTGAATTCCAGCTCGTGTAGAAAAAGCTGGATTGGCGCAATACCAGTAGTCACCTGTTGACGCTCGAAGAAATGCCCGTTCCCTGTCACCGCCTACCACGAAGCTACATTAACAAGATTTTGATGCAGTACGCTGGCATCACTATGGAAGATATGCAATCAGACTGGAGGGCTGAACTGTGCTATGTTCCCGAAACGGACTGTTTCTACACTACTACAAGTGACTTTGGCCCCGGAGTATTTAACCTAAGCTATGGCGAAAAAAGCGGTAACATTGTTACGTTATGGGGAGCATCATCCTATAGTGGAGGAACAGCCGTTTTGACATTGCAGAAAAGCAACAATAGTTGGCTTATCCAGTCGTTTCAGGCAAAATGATAGTATACATCCGATTAAGATCAAGTCTATGTTATTCAACACAAGGCAAAACTTTGGAAAGCGAGGGCATTGAAATATGAATCCGAAGAAGCTATCAGACTGCATCGAGAATTCCGATAACCGTCTCGTTCAGCAGGCGCAGCAGATACCGAACTACGCGCAGCAGCACCGGAAAAAGCGGCTGAGAAGCTGGACCGCGATTGCTGCGTGCTTCGCGCTCATGGCTTGTAGCTTTTGCATAGGCGCGTTCGCATTTGCGAGAGAACGCGTGGTTGAGGTCCCCATAGAGCAGGAGTCACTTACAATTGAGACACTCGGGCTTACCTTAATCTTACCGGACAGTTGGAAAGGTCGGTGCGCACTTGAGCAGAGTGAATTTTCAAAAGTATATCAAGTTTACAACCCCGCAATCCGTAAGGCACTCATAGGTGGCGACGAAGGGCAAACCGGCGGGGTTTTGTTTTACATTAGGTGTTGGGACGAGCAACTCACAAAAGAACAGGTAGATGCCGGTGGAGAATGGGATTACGCCCTGTGCCGGTATATCATGACGACCAAAGACGGCACTTATCTCCTGTACTATGCCAGCGATGTGCAATGCACGCCGGAAACGATGGAGGAATATCGCCAGATGGAAAGCGAGATTGGCGATATTCGTTTTGTAGTAGATAACGCACTGAATTAGCCCAACAAATCGCATAACTTATGGCCGAAGTATTGTCGTAACAAACATATACAAAGGTCAAGGGTCAAGGCCGATACGGGCCGGCGAGTAAGTGCGTCCGGGTACTTTTCTATACGATGATCCTATTATAACTAATCTGTACGTTTTATTACAAGGAGAAATGTTATGAACTCCAATGCGGAAAAGCCCCTCATAGGAATGGCACTATTTGCTTTCATTGATGCAGTAATAGTTTACTTCGCAAATAGATACGCTCTGCCATTGTTTATCTATATCGGTAGATCTCTGTACCACAAATATATTTACTTATCCCAGAAAAAATGTGCGGTTGTCAATTGCGAGAGATCATACGAAGATGATGCTGAACTCGAACGGGCCAGCTATGACCCTACCATACCGAAGTTTTCCAGCGACATTGAAATGATGGATTTCTTGAGAAGAGAATTGACAAACAAAGAATGGTTCTGCGTCCAGTTAATCGTACTACAAGGACATACAGCGACGGAGGTGTCAGAGAAATTGGGAATTACAAAGCAGGCAGTAAATCAATGCAAGAATCGGGCGCTGAAAAAGCTTAGAAATTGCCTTTAGCATAACATCGTAGGTCGAGTAATAGAGAAGAGGCAACAACTAAGAGCTCTTCAAAAAAGGCTAAAAGACTCTACCCTGTTTTGCGTCGGAGCTATCGTTATGCCCAAAGTCCGAGTGGTAAAAAACGGCACCAGCTAAGAGCTGCTCGATGGTAATGGCTCAGACTAATTCCACAATATAAAAGCCAAATTGCCAATTTGTTATCGGTTCCTCGACCGCTGTGTTATCCAACTGTGTTTGGATTAGATCCAAAAGATCCTAAAGATTGGAGCAAATTGTTGCCTTTCTTGAAAAAAACTGTGGAGTTAGCTGATAGTAAAAAAGGCCCTATCGTTGTTAATAATGGTGATCCTGGGAAAATTGTATATTACTTCAAAAACTTTGCTGATAAAGGTGTAGAAATTTGTGTCAAAATCTTTTATCCAGCAAGTGGAGGAGCTGCAAAAATCTCAGATGCATGGCCTGTAAGATAAGAATAATCCATTTGTAATATTAAGGTGGTATCATTATGCAAGTCACAGACTTAAAGGCAATATTAGATTATGAACACAATGAACAATGGCTTGCTGCCCTAAATTGCTATAAAGGGATTTGGGATCACAATCCGACTGATGATGTTGCCATTCGGTATTGCTTCTTTTGTTGGTATTTAATTTGGCAATGGGAGCAAATTGATTTTCCCGGAGAGGATATATCGTTTGAAGCCAAAATTACTGTTGATAACAGAATGGGAATATCAAAAGCGGAACTTGAGCATACATTATCAAGTATTGCATGTGGATATTACAATAATTTTCAAATTGAGTATAAATGTATTTTAGTACATCTCAAACGCTTGATTCCTTATGCTTTTTCTTTTTCAAGCAAAAGCACAGAGACATTACTATCAGAATTACAAAAAGCGGCTAAGGGAAACGCCGTTGCACAGGCCATTTTAAGATACCAACAAGATAATAGTTTTAAGTGTAAAAGCGACTCAGATCAAATTTCCATTCAAAAGTTTTTCCCAACCTGCGGCCTTATGGATGAATATTTCCGTTGGTTACTTCTTTAAGTCAAGTGGACAAGGCATTTTCTGAGTAAGGTTCCTATTTAATTCAGCTAAGATGTGCCAAAACAGTCAAAGAATGCGTCTCACGGTGGAGCCGTTGACAAATTCGCATTTTGAAAAAACAGCGTTCTAAAAAGTTTGAAATTTGAAGAAAACTCAATGGTTATTCACACAGTTTCCTGCAAATAATCAGACGATTTTTAGAAGATCGGACTTTGTCAACACACCCACGGTGAGACGCATTCTTTTGTTGCATCAATCCCGTTCGTATTGTTTTTATTGAATATAATTAAATGTGATTCGCACATATGCACAAAAAATCTAATGTGGAATTATCGTAGGAGAAATGCATGAAAAAGATTATGATGGTAGTTTGTTTTGCAAGCATCATTTTTGCCACTGCTTCCTGTGATAACAAAAACGAAAACTGTAATTTACGCAATGCTGAACAATCATCGCCGCTTCAAACGGTTGAAAGCCCTGATACATTTGCACCTTTGGAAGCCATTCCTTTATTGCCTGTAGCAACAGCAGAGATGTTTGACCTCAATGAAGTTGATACTGCGCTTTTCTATGGAGCATTGACAAAGGATATGCCGTACAGTAGTGGTAGGGGCGTTACCTTTCCGTATGTTGGTATTTATGACACATATAACAATGAAGAAACCACCAACTATATCTGCTATGTGGCTTACATGAGATATGATATCGATGATTCATCCCGATCCTTGATGTATGCGGGAACCAAGATGACGTATGGCCGCGCCATTCTCGTTCAAGATGAAAATGGCGGATATTCATGCGAAGCATTTGAACTTTTAGGTGATGGGGAAGGATGGTCAGAAAAGTTAAGAGAATACTGCGGGCCATTGACCGAACTGCCTTCAGCTATCATGGATGGTTCTATCAATTATAGCAGTACATTTCCTGACGATATGTGTGAGCAGTATTGTATATTGGCTGATGCGATAGTAAAGGAGTAGCTATGAAAAAAATCCATTGCGGCATGGAGCGCTTCGTCCGTGCCGCACTCGGGGCATACATAGACGTCAAGTGCCCTGCTGAGAGCATTCTCAGCAAGACGGGGACGCATCGGCTTACCGCACCGCATACACGTTTGGTACTCCGGATTGTCGGAATCAAAATGCTCCTTATGATTTTTCCATTTACGCTCCAAGTCAGGCTTTGGAAAGAGCTCAATATACAGTTTTTTCATAATGATAGTGTCCTTCCTCTTGCGTCGGCGGGCAGGGGATCAATATGATCTCCTGCCCTTGCTTTTAGGCTGCAAGGTCGTTCTCGGTCAGATATCGAGCAAAGTCATATTCCGTTTTAGTCACTTTGATACGCAAGCGTCAAATAGGTGCAAAAATGAACCGTACTCGTTGAGACGGTCCATTTCAAATCAGGAGTTCTGTTGTAAAGAATGGCAGTCTGCCGGGGCGTTGGCTGGCAGGAACTTGTCCGCCCGGCTATCGTCCCTGGCGGCCAGAATCGGTGCGTTGGTCAGCAGCCATGTCAAATAGAGGTACGGATCCAGCCCACTTTCTTTCGCCGTTTCAATCAGACTGTAGATCACACTGCTGGACTGAGCACCACCAGAGGTATTGGCGAAGAGTCAGTTTTTCCTGTTATGTGCTTAAGAGCATAAACGTAAGAACTGGCTCTTTGCCAATACTCCGGCAGACGCACAATCTATCGCGGTAATCTACAGCTACCACAGTGCGATGGCATTTGAATCGACTCTATCGGGTTCGCAATGAGATTGCACACTCTGGAGTGTTGCAGGAGATTTCCACCATCCGTTATACGGAACACTTGTATGACTATCTGGCAACACTGGTTTCCGAAGTCACGCGCTTTTCGGCGGCCAACGCCACAGGCAGCTTAGGAGAGATTTTTTCTCTAATTAATGACAATTATATGGAATTTTATGATCTGTCCCGCGCAAAACAGACGGATAAACCTTCAGTTTTAGGAAAGCTATGGACATCCGGTGTGATGGATTTTCTGTGAGATTATCCAGCGTCATTAGGCGTGCGTTTTTTCCGTCGCCCCTCATAGAAATATGGTCCTTTCGAAGAAGCGATCCACATAGAGATTTTAGGAATACGAAGGCAAAATGCAGTACATTTCATTTCCGTATTTCCATATTTCTTGTAGGTCAATTATGCAAAAGGTGCTCTTTACTCAATAGCCTAATAATTGATGACATATATCGGAACGCTGGAAGCCTCTTCGCCTGTCTATTTATCACATACCAAGATAATGTATGAATATATGGAGGTGTTTTTCTTGAGAGATTATAAACCGTATGTAGCCATTGCGATAACCGCTTTGCTTGCATCATTCACTTTTTCTGCCTGTACACCTATAACCACTATTGACCAGGCAGCAGACAGCGCCGGTAAGGGGGACAGTACATCAACGGAAGCCTCGGATCATCCTAATACGATCACACCCGCATTTTTTAGCGAAATAGGAAAAACGCTTGGTGAATTGAGAGAGGAATACCCAGAAGGCATAACGATCGTAAGTCTGGATGGGTTTCCTGATTGTGCCGCTATATGCTTTGGAGATCCCGAGGCGGAATATCTTTACTACTTTTTTGGAACACAGAGCGGCGATGCGGAAAAAGCTATGAACGAATATGAAGACGAGCTAAAATGCGCTGGTTTTCTTACCGCAGCAGGCATACTTTTCCCGGAGATGGATGAGGACATGTCCTTTGAAGAATTTTTTGCCTTGATTGGTGTTGAAGATTACGAGTACTTTGGAGAGGACGTGATAACCGCAGAGGGCTGGTTAAGATTTACATATAATGATATGGAAGTAATGGTGAATACGAACGAGCCTACAGCTGGCGGCGGATGGGATTTTACAGGTGAAGAAATCGTGAAGCGGAATGCTCCAGCCTCTATTGTAGACCCGGAACGATTCAATGCAAACCAAGATTTAGCGGAAACGGATATGTTTGATGCGCAAGAAATAGATTTGCCGTTATACTATCCCGGAACAAGTGATAATACTGAAGTTAAAGAAGCTATTGTGCTCCGATATTATGGACATTGTAGAACAGAAAATGGGCAGAGAATTTATGATATTTCTATGATTTACCATCGGCCCATAACTCCTGAAGACTACGAGCAACAGTACAAAATTGTCATAAATTTTTATGATCTTGTATCTCATGAAAATCTTCAGACAATATCCTATATTCCCCCGCTGGGTATGGACCCAGGGTCAATTAAATGCGGATTATCCATCGTAGATGTAAATGCAGACGGATATGATGATTTTATTCTTGATTTAGGTTTGTTTGGGCACGTGTACCATTCCGCATGTTTTGTTCATAGTCCTGGCGGAACCTATGCCGAAGTAGCTGGATTTGACAATTTGCCATACCCAGAATACGACGCAAATGATGGGACTTTTACTGTGGAAGAACCTGGCGAATTTGGATACCAAAAGTATTTGATTATGGAAGATGAGTTACTTCCGGCCAATTGAGTATCAGGTTATAAAGAACAAGATTTTATCGTTCCTTTCGGATGGGACAGACTCAATCAAGCAAACTGTTACACAATAAGCAATTATGTTCGTACGCTATCAGCATTGAAAGCCAGATTGAGTTCTGCAAGTATGAATTGAGAGGAGGCAATTTCCGCAAGTACACCGACAAGGGCTATTCCGGCAAGAACACCGACAGGCCCAAGTTCCAAGAAATGATGGCCGATATTCGCCGGGGCCTGATCAAGCGCGTGGTGGTCTACAAGCTGGATCGTATTAGCCGTTCCATTCTGGACTTCGCAACCATGATGGAAAAGTAATCCGAACACATGAAACCGCCGTTCGATGACGATTTTGCGTGCTAAAATCAAGCGGCGGTTTTGAAATATCATATTTCAAAACCGCCGCTTTCCTTACACTTCCGCCGTTCCACGGTATTCTATAATGGCATTGATAATCCCCTCGACGAGCCGCAGTTCGCTTTCATTGAGAGAATTAAGTTGAATATTGATCCGCTTCTTTGCGGCTTCATCGGCGCTCATATCTGGATAAAAGTATTCGTCCACGGAGATACCGAACATTGTTACCATTTGGTAAAAGGCGTTTAGGTTCGGATGCTGTCCGTCATTTTCGTGATACATAATGGTACGCGGATCGCGGTCAACAATGTATCCTAATTGCTCCTGCGTCATACCCTCACGCTCACGGGCTTTCTTGATAGCAAGTCCGATCCCGTGAAAGTCAAATTTGCGCTCGTCCCGTTCAATTTTCATAGCATCACCACCTGATGTAATTTTACATTTCAGGCGGCGGCGTTTGAACGATATTATGTTTCACTTTTCTGAATATTTAATTTCGTGCCGCAGAATTGCATATTCACTTTTCTTAGGCTATAATTAAAATGTTACATGAAGTTGCGAAGCTGTAAAGGGAAAGATGTAGTCCAAAGTTATATTCCAAGGTATAATTTGGACATATCAGGAGGACATAGCTATGAAATTTTCCGAAAAATTATTTCAACTTAGAAAAAAGGCTGGAATGTCGCAAGAAGAATTAGCAGAACAACTTGAAGTGTCAAGGCAAGCAATTTCGAGATGGGAAATGGGAACAGCTATGCCAGATGCTCCAAACCTTTTGCGGATTTCGACTTTGTTTGGAATATCTGTTGATTACTTGTTGCACGACAGTTATGAAAGTGATAATGATATACCAATGGTAAAAGAAGTAAAATCCAAATTAAAAAATGAGCGAAAAAATCGCAATACATTATACCTTGTTACATCAGTCCTATTCTACTTGGCGTCGTTTTTCTCCTGTGTTGCGTTCATTATCAAAAACGATAATTATTTGTTTTTGGCCGCTGGAATATTACAGGTAGTGTCAGCAAGCGGCTTCCTTTACACATACTTCAAAGGGAAAACTCCCAAAGTTAAAAAAGCGGAACACGATTAGCGCCCATGCGCAGGTAAGTGAATTTTATAAAAATTGAGTTCGCCCAGCGGTAATAAAAAAACCGTTGTATAGGCGACTGAGTACCTGTGCGTCTAAATAAAGTAATAGTTGCTTAACGGCGGTTTTGAAATAACAAATTTCAAGCCGCCGTTTTCTTTTTGAAAAAAGAGAACACGGGGGGTGTGGTAAAGTTGCCCTTTTTTAAGGATACGGCGGTGTCCGAGGAGGTATCGCCGTGTCCAGTTTTCTTTATTGATAGTGCCTTTGATCTATCCAGAGCGTTCTCTTTACTATGGAAAAACTCCAACTATACAGCCTTTCCCTGTAATGCTACAATGAAGCTGTATTTCAGGGCGAAGTAAGTTAGGGCGGAGTAAGTTAGGAAAGAAAGAGTGGAAAGGAGGTAGTATGCCCTTTGCACAGCTCATGGCAGTTTTACCGCTTAGAGATGTGGCATGCTCCTTGCGAGTACCGTCGAACTCAAACGGCTTGAAATGTAATAAGGACGAGAATGAAACCGTAATTGCTCATAGGAGTGATTGCGGTCTTTTTTTGTTTCGTCAAAAGAAAGGAGTCAGGCAATGAATGTCCAATAGCAAGCTGATCGAGCTGAGTTACTATGACCCATCCGCACAGGTGCGTTTGTCGGCCTATGCGGATACGCTGGTACTCGACCACGATCAAAACGGCAGCATCATCAGAGCCATCCGCTTCGGCGGCTATCCCGAAATGGTGCGGGCAATGGCAGATGCCATCTACGGCGGCGCGACGATAGAAGCCGCCCAAAACGACACGACCCGAATGCTCCAAAGCAGCCTCAAAAGTTATCAGCGGCAGATCACGCACGATGGGATCTACGCCGTGGCAACATTGATGGCTGCGGACACCGTACAGGAGGATGACAGAAGCGGCAAGCATGAAAAAGACGAGGATACAAACCTCGTAGATACGGAGCAGATGGAGCTGCAGCCCCGCAGGTGCTACATCTTCTGTCCTGCCAGGGATCAAAAGCGGCTCTTTGAGGAACTGGATCACAAAACGGCAGCGCCGCTGATCCCGGAATTTCAGGACTATGTGCTCAGCAGTTTGCGCCAACGGGGAGATCTCCGGCAACTGGAGGTCATTTCCCTGAAAGAGCGGATAGACGCATGGGTGCTGGATCTGAAGCCGCAGGATCAGAATGTGGTGGAGGTGCTGGAGCGGGGCTTGCAGAGCGGAGATATCCAAATCCCCGGGGCAGTCCCCAATATGCCAGACGGTTTTGAGAATGTGGAAAATGTCACAGGCTATCTCAATACCTTTGGCGTTACCGTGGCTGACCGTATCCGCAGCCAGTTCATGCCCCTTTTTGATCCTGCCAAGGAACCGCTTTCCGATGAAGTGCTCGCTATCAACGACTGCATCATGAGCCGTGTGGGATATTCTCTCTACGATGCGCAGCTTGCGGTGGCAGAAGCCGTCAAGCGGCAGCTTGCGCGTAAGCGTGTGGCGTTCATTATCGCAGAATGCGGTAGTGGCAAAACGAAGATCGGTTCGACTGCTCTTGGCGCTTTGCACGGGCTGTGGGCCGATCAGAAGAGGAAAGACGGCAGGAAATCCTTTGGCATCGTCATGTGTCCCTCCCATGTCACACAAAAGTGGGTGCGGGAGATTGGAGAAACGCTCCCGGATACCTACGGCATGGTGGTGCGCACGATTCAGGATCTCAACCGTCTGTATGCGATGTACGAGAAGGGCGACAAAAGTGTATTTGCTGTTTTTTCCAAGGAGCAGGCACGGGATGGCTATATGCGTTACCCCGCCGTGCGTTGGAATCGACGCAGACGCGCGTTTCTCTGCCCAGACTGCGACGGTGTGATCGAAATGGAGATCAGCGAGGACGGCAGCCGCTATACGGTGCCGGCCGACCAGTTCTTTTTTCAGAAGGAGCACAAGAAAAATCACACCTGTCCCCATTGCGGTATGCCGCTATGGTCTGCGGTCAATCCGGACAAGCGGATCGACTGGGTGAAGATCGGAGAATACGGATGGGTCTACCGCTACGGCGCGCAGGCACATCTGCATCGTACCAAAAACGAGCGTGTTCTCGATCAGCTCGCTGAGATCGCCCAAAATCCGGATGCATTCTACCCGATCCGCGGAGCGCACCGGCGGTTTCCCCTGAGTACCTACATCAAGAAAAAGCTGCGCGGGCGCATCGACGGCTTCCTCTGCGATGAGCTGCACGAGTACAACAACAATAGCGGGCAGGGCGATGCCATGGCAGAGCTGTACGGCGCGTCCAGGTGTTTTGTCGGAATGACGGCAACGCTTATCAACGGCTATTCCTCCGGCATTTTTCACCTGCTCTACCGTATCGTCCCCGGGCTGATGCTCAAGGATGGCAAACGCTACAAAAGCCCCGGTGATTTCGATGCGGAGTACGGCGTGGTGGAAAATACCTATGAGATACAGGATGCGGAGTACAATTCCAATAGGCGCACCAGTAAGCGCAGAACAAAGTCAAAGCAGCTGCCCGGCGTATCGCCGCTGGTATTTTCCCGTTTCCTGCTGGAATACACGGCATTTCTCTCCCTCTCCGACATGGGCAAAGACCTGCCGGACTACGAAGAGATCCCCGTACCGCTGGAGATGCCGGAGGATGTACGCACGGCCTATAAAGAGGCGGAACACGAATTGCAGAAAGTCCTGCGCACAGACCGGAAGGCGGCGCAGAAGATCCTGTCCACCTATCTCAATTTGCTGACGGTCTACCCGGACCAGCCCTACGATCAGCCGGAGGTAGTGCATCCCATAAACGGAATGCCCATTGTAACGCCAAAGAACTGCGGCGATTTTTCCCGCCTGTTTCCCAAGGAGGAACGGGTATTGGAGCTGGTGCGGCAGAAGGCGGCAAACGGAGAGCGCGTGCTCATCTATACCAGTTGGACGCGCACGGATTCACAGAAAAAGCTTCAGGAGCTTCTTTGCTCGGAAGGCTATCGGACAGAGATCCTGACGCCGCAGATCGCTACGGATAAGCGGGAGGACTGGGTCAACAAGCGCGTCAAGAGCGGTTTGCAGGTGCTCATCACCAACCCGCGCTGCGTGGAAACCGGCCTTGACCTCAATGCCTTTACCACCATTATCTTCTACTCCATGGGCTATAACCTCTTTACGCTGCGGCAGGCATCCCGCCGGTCGTGGCGGATCAATCAGACCGCCCCCAGAGTGGAGGTATATATGCTCTACTACGCCGATACCATGCAGGCAAAGGCTATGAAGCTGATGGCATCCAAGTTGGCGGTAGCGGGCATCATCGAGGGGACATTTTCTGAAGAGGGCCTTGCGGCCATGAGTGATGTAAAGGACCTGACCTCACAGATGGCAAAGGAGCTGGCGCTGGGAATCCGGGATAATGTGGAGGATATTGCGGCGGCCTTTCGGAAAATGGCGGTCATGAACCCGGAGCGGAAAAAGAACATCGCAGCTGCGCAGCTGAAAGAGACTGCGGCAGAAGAACAAAAAGCACCCGCAGCCAAGGATTCCTTCGGCGTGCGCACGGCGCAGGCGCAAGTGCGTCAGGCACTTTATGAAGGGCTGCTTGCCAGGACTGCGGAAGAACAGAAGAAACGGAAGTCGAAGAAGGCAGAGGTGGATGAAAACCAGCTGTCGATCTTCGGCTTTGCTGCGTAAAGGAGGAGATTATTTGAATGTAACGATCAATCGGGCGGAAATGCTGAGCGCCATCAAGCGTGCATCAGCCATCGCACCGGCGGATTCGCCGTTGGACGTGCTCCGGGGCGCTTTGCTGGAGGCGGATGCCGCCGCCGGAAAGCTCACCGTCACCTCGACCAACTTGGAGGCGGCGCTGGAGGAAAAGCTCCCCTGTACCGTTCAGGAGGATGGGGCGCTGGTATTTGGCGCGAAGATGCTTGCAGAAATGCTCTCACGGCTGCCGCAGGATACCGTGCAGCTCTGCCGGGCAGAAAATCAGGGACGCATGACGCTCAGAAGCGGAGACGCCTGCTATGAAGTGGATGTATGGGAGCGAGGCGCTTTTCCAAAGCCGGATCTTCCTTTTCCGGAGGATACCGTCAAACTCAGCGGGATTCCCGCTATGGCGCAGCACACCGTATTTGCAACCGCACAGGATAACAGCAAGCCGCTTCTCAAGTGCGTCAATCTCATGTTTACCAGCACGGGACTGCGCGCGGCCGGCAGCAACGGAAACTGTATCGTGACGGCCAGAGGTGACAATCAGAGCACGGGTGATGTGAGCCTGCTCATCCCCGCCGCCTCGCTTGGAAAGCTCTCGAATATGTGCCAGGACAAGGATGAATTCCGTGTCGGCACCACGGGAAAGAGCATCGTCTTTTTCCGCGAGAACTTCCTTTTCAGCGCGCGGCTCATGGAGGGCGGCTACATCGATACGGATCAGTTGGTAGGCAGCATCCGGAATTCGTTTACCGTGCTGACGGATATTCACGACATGAGAGCGGCGCTCTCGTCCGTCCTAAGCATTGGCACCGGAAACCGGGTGAAGCTCAGCTTTCAGGATCAGCGCCTTGTATTCCAATGCGCAGGCGATTGCGTCAGCGCATCGGCGCCCATTGAGGTAATTGCATTGACCGGCACCCCTGCGGGGGACTACTGGTTCAACGCAAAGCAGCTTGTCATCTGCCTGAAAGCCTTGAGCGGCACGGTCACGCTGGGGATCGCGCAGGGCGGAATGCTGACGCTTGCCACGCAGGATGCCTACTATCTGCAAAATGCCATGCGGCCGGAAGCACAGAAGAAAACTCAAAAAGCCGCGCAGCCGGCTGCTGCGAAAGCGGCGTAAGGAGGGATGCCTTTGGTAGAGATTCCGACGATCTGCCGCTATTGCGGCGGTGCAGTCCATCTTGTTCCCGCGGCAAAGGTGTATGGCCCCGCGGCGGCAAAAAGACTGGGCTTGGAACGCGAGAAATTTTATCAATGTCAGAACTGCAATGCCCGTGTGGGCTGTCATAAGGGCAGCGCGCGGCCGCTGGGCAATCTTGCCAACGAAGCCCTTCGCATGAAGCGGATGGAGACCCATCAGGTCTTTGACAGCTTCTGGAAGGAGCGGGGAATGAGCAGAACGCAGGGCTATAAGTGGATGGCAAAGAAGCTGAGACTCTCTGAAGAGCTTGCCCACATCGGAGGCTTTGAGATGGATCGGTGCCAGAAGCTGATCCGGCTATGCGAAAAGGAACGAAACAAAGAGAAAAAGAAGGAGACAGCATAAATGTGTGAGAGAACATATTGCCGGCATGAGCATGAGAGACTTTGCTCATGTCCGCCGGTCACTTGCAGGGATGCCCTTGGAATGGCCGCGCATTTGGCGGAGAACATGGAGCAAGTCCAATGGAGCCTGACCTACAACAGCCTGAAGGACATAAAGCCCTATCAGCTGTGTCTGGTCGGGAAATGCAGGATCTGCGGCGGGCGGCTGTGCATGGAGCAAAGGCCCGTTGAGGCGGATAGCACTGACGGTTTCCTTGCTGCGGTATACCGGCATTTATACCATTTTCACCGCTCCATCGGTCAGTGCTTGCCTCGCGCGGCGTTTCGCACAAAGTTTGTAGAGATGTTCCGTAAGGAGGACCGTGCCGCTATTGAAGATTGGCTGGCACTGCCTGAGAACAGTCATGTGGCGAGAATGTACCGCAGAAGCGTGAAGGGCGCCTATACCATCGTCCATTCCTGGGCCGATGCGGATCAGGGCGAGTTTCCCTCTCCATCGGGCGTGGCCACATTCACGGACAGAGAAAAGGCTCGTGCAGAGCTGAATCGTCTGGTGACCGAAGAAAAGGAAAACATGGAAATTCCGTTTTCCAAGGAACTGTACCGTGAGGAGTACGGCAATGATTTCTGGGAGGCCTACCGGGACGGCTATGCCGCCGGTTGGTTTACCCGCTATGAGATCATCGAAAGCCCGCTTTTCATGGATAAGGAAGGAGACTGAAGTATGTCCAATATGAGCTATTGCCGTTTTACCAACACCCGTACCGACCTCAACGACTGTCTGGATTCGCTTCGGCATGATGAGCGTATGAGCGAAATGGAGGTTCGGGAAGGAAGAAATATGTTCGAGGAGTTTCTGACTTTCTGCCAGGAGTACGGCATCATTGACGATTACGATGGTCAGTTGGTGATGAGCCTGTTCCAGAACCTGAAGGAACGGGAATGCTGCGAGGAAGAGTGATGGAGGGGCGGTTATGGATCTGAGAAAAGCGACCTGCTCTGAGTGCAAGAGCCACCTCCACTATATGGAGAATATGTCTGTAAAGAAAAACGGCGTCACCATGCACTTTGGCGACCGCTTCTGTATGGGGGGAAAGAAGCCCCGAAAGTTCGGACGCGGCGACCCGGGAATCTATGTGCCTACCTGGTGTCCCAAGCGCAAGGTTCCCAGCGAGCTGCGTATTTACGGGTTCAAAAGCGTTGAGCAGTGGATGCTGCACCATGATATGTGTGAGCAGCTGGGCACGGATATTTCCCCCTCTGCCTTCCGCTATGCTGTGGCCTATGAGCTGCACACCCCTCTGACGCCCCGTGAGTTTGCCAAACGGTGCAACGAAGAGCCGGATGCCGAGACTCTGGGTGTTGCTGTTCACCGCCATTACGTGGTGGAGATCGACGATGGCATCAAGCCCGAGTTCTTCTATAAGACGCAGAACGGGTATGTGCTGCTGGGACTGTTCGACGCAGCGACCGCACGAAAGAATGTCAAGGAGGACACTGATTGAAGGGTCAAGAGAAGCACTGTAATACCTGCGCATCCTCTTACTATCAGGAGGAAAAGAACGTAAACGGCGGAAAGGACATGGTGCGGATGCAGTACTGCAGCGATCCGCGCTACAACTCGCCCGTCTACACCAATCAGATGTTACTGGAGGACTGGGGCAACGGCTGCTGCCGCTTCTGGACCCCAATACCAGAGAAAGGAAACGACTATGAAAAACAATTACTCCATTGCTCAGCGCAATGCCATCGTGGAAGACCATCTTTGGTGCATCGACAGCATCATTCAGAAAAACCGCCCTCTGATGAGGGCGGCGCGGTTGGAGTATGACGATGTGTACCAGCAGCTTGCCATTCGGCTCATCAAGGCCGTTGCCGGCTATGATCCGGATAAGGGAAACCTGCAGCAGCACATCTTCGCCCAGCTCAAATACGAGCTTCTGAATTGCAAGGCAGCATTCCGCTTGTGCGGCATGACCGGAGCACCCAGAGGTTTCCAAAAGAGCGATATTATCTCGCTGGACATTGTCTCCGAGAACAGCGAGCTGCATGAGCAGCTGCTGGCGGCATAAGCCCGGGAGCAGAAAATGGACGAAATCGTTTGGCTCCACTGGGAAGATCTGACGCAGGAAGAAAAGAAACAGGCCCGCGAAAGCTATATCACGATTCGGGAACTGGAGGAAGAAATTGCACACAGTACGGCAAGCAAACGCGTGAGCGATATTGCCGGCAAGCGATTTCAGAGAATGCCGGACGGTTATATCTACGTGGATGTATGAGCCGGGCCACAAAAAGGAGTTGAATATGGTCATACGAAAAAAAGGTTCCGTCTTTTTTATTGACGGCAAAGAGTTCAAAATCGGCGGCGGTGTATTTGCCAATGATGAAAGCGAGTACATGGGCCTATATGGCACCGTGACGGAGATCCGCACCGATGAGGACCGGGAAACGGAGAACGACACCCCGGATATCTATTGCGAGTTTATGTCGCCGGATTCGGTTGCCATGGCCGCTGAATTGGAAACCCGTTTTTCCGATCTGTATAGGCAGGATATGCAGCTTGAAGAGATCTCACTGGACTGCGTGATCATGTCTCCGGAGATGCTGGAGCCGGTTCCCGCAAGAGAGCCGGAGAGTATCGGCAATCAGCTGACGCTGACCTGTTTGGAAGATCAGATTGACCACGTTGATGGAGTCACACTGGCAATATCCAATGATATGGGCGTGTTGCTTCGCAAGATGCTGGAAAATCTGGAGGAATACGACGATCCGCCGGTATTGACCCGGGTGGAGAAAACGATCAGCGGATTCCTGTTCGCCTACGGAGGCCGAGACAATCAGGAAGATGGCCCGTGTGTTGTCTACATCGTATCGGAAACACCGGTGCTTCCTGCGAAAAACAAGGAGGAAATGAAATGACCCTGAGAGATAAGATGTTGGCCGTTATCGCTGATGTGAATGCCAGCGTGGCCGAGCGTGAGGAACTGGTGGAGATGATCGCCATTGCCCTGCTGACGCGAAAAAACCTGTTTGTTCTGGGTGAGCCGGGACAGGCCAAGAGCTATGCCATCAACCTGTTCCGTCGGCACATCACCGGTGCGCGGCAGTTTGAGCGGCTTCTTTCCAAGCAGAGCGATGAAGAACAGCTTTTCGGCCGTGTTGATCTTGCGAGTCTGCTGCCGGGCTCTGTGCCGCCGACCGTGCTGGAGCAGGACGCAACCTATCAAAACCAGCGCTTCAACCTGCGTGTCCTCGTCGAGGGCATCGGCTCCATGAAGGACGAGCCCGCAACATGGGAAAAGCTCAAGAGCGGCACCGAAAAGCTGGAGCTTTATCGTGCAGCGCTCTCGGCGCTTCACAAAAGCGAGCCCACGGTGCAGACAGCCAGCAAAATTCCAGAGGCCGATATCGTATTGCTGGATGAGATCTTCAAGTGCAACGACGGCGTGCTGAACTCACTGCTCACCGCCCTCAATGAGCGGAAATACACCAACGAGGGACGCACCTATCCCATTCCGGTCATTTCTTTCTTTGCGGCCTCCAATGAGATCCCTAATTTCAATGACCCGCAGGAAAAGATCCTGGAGGCGCTGTACGACCGCCTGGAGCTGAAGGTCGTGACGGCCAATATGGAGGATCGGGGCACGCGCCTTGCCGTTTTGAAGAATAAGCAAACCGGCGCCTTCGGACAGATCTCCGCCACGATCACGTTGGAGGAGTTGCGGCAAATGCAGCAGGAGGTCGCGTCGATCCTCGTTCCCGACGCCATCAACGAGTTGGCTGACGATATCCTCTGCGAGCTTCGTAAGGATATGGCGGTGTCGGACCGAAAGTATCTGGGCTATTATCCCATCGCGCAGGCCAAGGCATGGCTTTCCGGCCATGACAAGGTAGAATCCTGTGACCTTCTGGCGCTGAAGAATTATCTCTGGCGCCTGCCCTCAGACCGTGAAAAGGTGGAAGCGGTGCTCACCCGCCTGTGTGTCAACCCCATGCAGGATAAGGTCAACAATATCCGCGGTATGGCGTTGGAATCCCAGGAGGAATTTGACGCTGCGCTGGGGGATGGCAGCAAGGCCGATACTGTGCGCAAGGCATTTATCAAGCTGCGCGGTGAATTGACGCATCTTTATCAGATGCAGTGCAGCCTTCGCACGGCGGCGCAGTCTGACAGCGAGACAGCGCTGGTGGATGACCTCTTGGCCGATTTGGAGAAGATCAGCCGCAAGGCCCACGAGCAGACACATTTTACTTATACGACGCTGGAAGAGATCGCAGCGTTAAATTAAAGAATATTGGAGGAATCACGATGCTGAACAAGATCATTCTTATGGGAAGACTCACGCGCGATCCCGAACTGCGCAGGACGGAGAGCGGTACCGCCGTTTGTTCGTTTTCAATCGCGGTGGATCGGGACTTCAAGTCCAAAAACGGGGAAAAGGAGACGGACTTTATTGATATCGTTGCCTGGCGCGCCACAGCGGAGTTTGTGAGCAAGTATTTCACAAAAGGCCGCATGGCCGTCGTGGAGGGCCGGCTCCAGATCCGCGACTGGACGGACAAGGAAGGCGGCAAGCGCCGCAGTGCCGAAGTCATTGCAGACAATGTCTACTTCGGAGACTCCAAGCCGAAAGACGGCGGTGAGGAGGATGATATTCCTGCCTATACCGGAGCGCCCGACAGCTTTGCCGTGCCGGACGGCTTTACACCAGACTTTGGCGGCGAATCCGGGGAAATGCCCTTTTAAGAGCACCAAATAAGCGAGGGAGGGCATCAGCCCTCCCTCCATATAAAAGATAAGAGGAGAAAACAAAATGAGCATTGTTTTTACGGAAGTACGGATCGAAGACTGTGATGGCGTAGAGCTTTCCTTTATGGAGGGCGGTTGTTTGGATGAACTTGATATCCGCGAGCTTTTGAAGCACGACCAGCCCTTCCGCGATATGTGGGACGCAGTAGGCAGCGACGCAAGGATCGCCGTCCAGCAGTATCGTTTCCGGGGCGGCAAACAGGGAGAAGAATTGGGTGACGAAAACCACTTCGCCCTGATGCGCGCGTATGATCGCGCACTCTCAGACGAGGACGGATCTACTTTTGTCGAACGGGACGATGTAGACTGGCTGGATGACTTTGAACTCACCAAAGACGATCTTGCGGATGGTAAGTGACAAACTCGCATTGATTGGGGAGCGTTTTATATGGAAATGAGTATTCTTAGCACCTATTCCAAGAATGAATGCCAGAAGTATTTTGACTATCTGGAACGGCTGCGTCAAAGCGGCGAAACAAATATGTACGGAGCCGTACCATACTTGCAGGAAGAATTTCCGGAGCTGCGATATTCGCCGGAACGGGCAAGAAAAATTCTGTTGGCGTGGTTCGGCACATTTCGAGAGAAGGAGGCGGATACAAAATGCTGAAGCCCTACCGGACAGTTCAGGATGTTCTTTCCTCTCCGTGGGCGCAGATGCAGAGAGTGAAACGTAGTCCGCAACAGACAGACCGCGTTTTGCGCTCGACCAAACTGGAGGATAGCATTTACCGGGATCTGCGCATGGAGGATACGGGTATGGACGAGATCGAGAACAGCGCAGGCGAAAAGCTGCACTCTTTTCCGGCGCTCTCGCGGGATATTTTCCAGTCCTTTTATTCCCTGATGCCCCGGCGCAACGCGGACGATGACCTCTCAGTAGCGGCGAGGAAGATCAACATGCCGATTCTGGAGCACATCACCCAAAGCGAAGACTACCCTACGCTCAAGGCGGTGTGTGAGGGTCGGGAGCTTCCGGCCTATGAAGCGGCGGCAGAGTTTACTGCCCAGACCTCGGGAGAATTGGATAACTTACTTTCCCAATTGGGCGGAAAACCCGGCGCTGTGCAGACGCTGGAAAAGCTGGAGCAAGCAGAGAAAACCGCAGAGGACAAGCTCGCGGCACTGCTGGAGCAGCTTCGTGGGGCTCCGCAGGACGATCCGGCTCTGAGTGCCGCTGTGGTAAAAGCCGCCAATGACGCCGAGAGCAAACGGCGGCAGGCAGATGCGGTCAATAAGCTCGTTGACGCTGGCCTTGCGCAGAATCAGGCAGAAGCCGGTGCGCTGATCGCCCGCGCGGTGTCTGCTGCCGCGGAAAGGGCGGAAGAAGTACAGACGATCCTCGGCGCATGGAGCGACGCCCCCGGTGATATGCGGAAGACAGACGCAAATGCGGCGCTTTTAGAGCGTGTGCGCGATAGTAAAACGCTGCAGGACATTTCCCGCTATCTGGGGCGTTTCCGGGAAATTTTTGCGCAGGGCAAGCGCAATGGCTATGCCTATGGCCGCGGAGAAAAATATGCATTGGAGCTGGGAAATGATCTATCTCGCGCACTGACCTCCGAGCTTGCCATGCTTGCTGTGCCGGAAACGCTGCCGTTGTTCCTGCGGAAGTATCAGCACCGGCAGATCAAGCAATACCGCCGGCGGGAGCCGGTCTATAAGGGCGCAGGTGATATCATATGCTGCCTGGATGAATCCGGCTCTACTGCGGGAGATCTGGCCGCGTGGGGAAAAGCTGTTGCCCTGACGCTGCTGGAGATCGCGCAGAGCGAGGGACGAAAATTCGCTCTTGTTCATTTCTCCGGCCCCGGCCGCTTTCAAACGGATGTATTTCTTCCCGGGCAGTCTTCTCTTGAAGAGAAGCTGCACGCGGCGGAAACCTTCTTGGGCGGCGGCACGGATTTTCAAACGCCGCTTGCGGAGGCGGAACGCCTTATGCGGGAGGGCGGCTTTGAAAATGCTGACATCGCGTTTATTACGGACGGTGAGTGTTCACTGCCAGAAACCTGTGTGGAGATGCTGCAAAAGGCGCAATCAGAGCTTCGCTTCACCGTCACAGGGATTCTGCTGGATGAGGGAAACGCCGGCATGGATTTCAGCCTGAAACCCTTTTGCCAGAATATTTACCGTACCAGTGAACTGACCGGGGATCAGATCGTCGGGGAAATTGTACTGGATCGCGTATGATATTGGTTGCGCACAGAAAGGAAACAGGCTATAATATTATGAAATATAAAGATGAAGGAGGACGGTTATGCAGACTCTTTACCATGGAAGCAGAGTGGTTGTGGAACAACCCGAGATCCGCATTCAAAAATTCCATAAGGATTTTTACTGGGGCTTTTACTGCACCTCCTATGAACAGCAGGCGCTGCGCTGGGCAACGCGCTTTGGAAAAGCCGGGGTTGTCAATGTCTATTCCTTCGATGACCAGACCGAGCTCAAGATCAAGCGCTTTCCGGAAATGAGCGATGAATGGTTGGATTTTATTGCGGCATGCCGGAATGGAGTTCCCAATGACTATGATGTGGTGGAAGGCCCGATGGCGGACGATACCATCTTCAATTATGTGCAGAGCTTTTTGGATGGTGAGATCTCCAGAGCTGCTTTCTGGGAATTGGCAAAATTCAAGTATCCCACCCATCAGATCAGCTTCCACACTGCACGTGCTCTCGCTGCACTGAAATTTGAAAGGAGCTATGTCGCCAATGTGCAAGAGAAACAATGACGCGCTCTTTTTCACCTGTTCTCTGATCGAACAGCTTGGCCGCTCCCTTCACATGCGGCGCGGTAAGGTGGCTGCGGAACTGGGCGAGGCCGGCATTCAGACGCTCTACCGCAATGCAGACATTCTGCACTGTGAGCCGATCGAAAAGGTCGCGGACGATGTGATCACGGAATTTTCACTGCAAGGCGGAGACTTTGACAATCTTGCTGAGGCAAGATATACAGTCCCCGATGTGTGGACGATGGGAAAGGTCTATGCAAGGCTCATCGAGGATGTGTCCGATGAGGACAACATCGTAGAAACCATCTTGCAGGTCTTTACCTCCTGGATCGACAGTCTGCTTTCGGACTATAATGCTGCCTTCTATTATCAGCCCCGCGATTATATTGCGGAGTGCTACCGGCAGAAAACGGTCCTGGACGGTTGAGAGGAACGAAAAAGGCGATGGTTTTCTATCGCAACACTCATAATAGTAGAGGCGGGAACATCATTGAAGATGTTCCCGCCTTGTGCGTCTATTTGTCATCGTCTCTGTACATCTCCCATAAGCGCCCAGCCATCATCGGCCCAGATATTTCTCCGCCGATCTAGCAAAAGATTTGGGATAAAATATTTTGTGAGAACTGGCAAAACCCTGTGAAACAGCGCATTACACCGCATTTCCTGACAACAAGGCCCTCAAATTACTACGAATTTACTACTATACGGCATTGGCACAGGTGATGGGGAGATCGTAACGGTGGCTCTCTCCCAGCTCGGCAATGTAGGCGGTCGGCCCTATTGGTCCTGGTATGGCTTCGAGAGCCGGGTGGATTGGTGCGCCTGCTTTGTTTCCTGGTGCGCCAACGAGTGCGGCTATCTGGACACCGGCGTCATCCCAAGGTTCGCAAGCTGCTCCATCGGCCTCCAGTGGTTCCGGGAGAGAGGACTGTGGCGGGACCACAGCTATGAGCCGCGCCCCGGCGACCTGATCTTTTTCGATTGGGATGATGAGGACGAAGGCCAGGACGGAGCTGCGGACCATGTAGGCATTGTGGAAAAGGCGGATGGCGGGATTGTCTATACCGTGGAAGGAAACTCTGGCGATAGTTGCCGGGAAAATCGCTATGCCATAGGCCATTATGAGATTTACGGGTACGGCACACCGACTTATTAAAAGGGGAACAGCCTGTGGCTGTCCCTACATAGCGCAATAATATCCCTACTTATATTTAAAAATATCAGCATTTGTCATCTACTGTAACTGAATATTATGTGATATAATTCTTAAGGGTGGGCCAGGGCAATTTCTCAAAGACTTTACCGCCATCCAAACAGGCCGGCACCGCCCGCAACCGCTTTTCCACGGTGTGATCTTTTCTCATGACGGAACCTCCCGTCTCTTGTCTGGAGGTTCTGTCATGATACGCCTTCACCCAGTCCAATACCCGATTTTCCGAGCACAGTTGATACTTTTCCGCAATGGACATAGAACTGCCCTGGCCCGACAGATATTCCCCCACCACCCTGCGCTTTACTCCCCAACTGTACTGACACTTGGCCTGGTTTCCATTTTCCCGCAGCCCGGAAGCACCCTCGGAACGATACCGGCTGATCCAGTTTTCCATGGTGGAATGGCCTAACCTTGCCTCCCGCGCTGCCTCCCGCATCCGTAGCCGTCCTGCAAGGTATTCCTCCACCAGCGAGACCTTTTCTTCCGATGCAAGCTCTTTCCGCTTTCTCATCTGTGCTCTCTCCGCTGTGATTTCCTTGTCTGTCTTATTGGGAGCATATCAAAGTGTTCCGCAGCTGTTTGCGATATTTTGAAACTCAGTACCCCAAAATGAACAATTGGATATAGTAAACAAAATAGCAGGATTATGTTTTATGGTGAAAATAAAGGGAGATCGTTCTATGTTCATATATCTAGCTATAATCGACTCTCCGGAGGGGAAACTAAAATTTGAGGTCATATATGAGCGGTACAAAGGCCTGATGTTCTATACGGCAAATAGCGTGCTGGGAGATACACGGGATTCTGAGGATATAGTTCATGACGCTTTTTTAAAGATAATAGAAATAATTGATGAGATTGATGATCCAAAGAGTCCCCAAACGAGATATTTAACCGTTTCTTCTTTGTTATACCTTATTGGGAAAGCAGCCTTTCGTGTTGAGTGTCAATTCACGGTTGGCTATGCTTTCGTAGTCTGTGCCTGTCAATTCGCTTTTTGCTGTTATCATGTCATATAGGGTATCTACTTTCTCTTGTGTGCTGAGTCCACCATTAACCTCAAGCCACCAAAATAGCTTTAACTGCAAACCTAAGTACTTTGTTGCTGGGTTTCGCTCCTCTTGCCTTGGATAGAATGCCGCCAACTTTGCGTGTTCCGCATTGATGCGCCCAAGATTATATGCGCCCTTTCATGTATTCACCTCCCTTCGCGTCCGCAAAGGCGGGTGATACGGTTTTCTTCCCCTTTCGCCACTAAAACGGTCTGCATCATGCGTTTTGGCAAACGCGCAGAAAAATTTTTGAAAAAATTCTTTAGGAAGAATCCATGCGCTGCACCTCCTATTTCATCGTTGCGTTGCAAGGGATAGATACAGGAGGTGATCGACAGCCGACACAAAACCCAAGAAAACGACAAAAAACGCCTGTCTGCAAAATGCAGACAGGCGTAGAAGAATTATAAAATCTATTCACATGATTTCTGTGTTCATATTCATACCCAGAATACCCCGACGGCGGGTACGAACTTTTTTTGACTGGTGCAGATCACAGGAGAAATAGAATAGTAAAGTAGACACGGCAAAATAACCTCCCATCGGTTGCCGTGTCCCTGCAAGTCGTCATTGGTTTGTGTTAACGCAAAGAAACGGCGGCCCTGAGTCCATCAAAACCGCCGACAGAATAATGAGCTAAATGTGCGCAGGAAATCATCTGCCCCGTCCAACGGTTTTTTTCTTTCCCCGGACGGGGCAGTATTTGATAGTAGTTTTGTTTCTCCTCAAATGGCAATTAAGCAGCCAATTAAACGTTTGTAATATTACTGTGCAAACTGACTCATATACAATGCTTCGTATTTTCCATGTTGTGCCATTAACTCTTCGTGGCTGCCATGCTCAAGAATATCACCATGTTCCATGTAAAGGATCATGTCAGCATCCCGAATCGTAGAAAGCCGATGGGCAATCACAAAAGAAGTACGTCCGTGCATCAATTTTGCAAGTGCTTTTTGGATAAGCTGCTCCGTATGCGTGTCCACGTTGCTGGTGGCCTCGTCCAAGATCATGATTTCCGGGTCAGACGCCATCGCTCGGGCGATGGTCAGCAGTTGGCGTTGACCTTGTGAGATATTTTCCGCCCCTGTGGAAAGTTCAAAATCATAACCGCCTGGCAGGGTCTTGATGAAGCTGTCCACGCTGGCGGATCGTGCGGCGGCGATGATTTTTTCCTCCGGCAGATTGTCCTGCGCGTAAGCTATGTTGTCCCGGATGCTGCCTTCAAAGAGCCAGGCATCCTGGAGCACCATGCCAAAGCGATCCCGTAGCTCGTGACGGGTCATTTCCTTGGTGTCTACCCCGTCCACTAAAATACTACCGCCGTCCACATCGTAGAACCGCATGAGCAGATTGATGAGGGTGGTTTTGCCAGCCCCGGTGGGGCCCACGATGGCCACTTTCTGACCGGACTTCACCGTGATGTTCACATCATGCATCAGCTGGTGCTCCGGGGAGTAACCGAAGGACACATGGCGAAATTCCACCGCGCCCGTGCTGACCTGAGGCATCAGTCCGGGAACAGGGTCTGGTGTCTCTTCCGAGGCATCCAGCAGAGCGAAAATGCGCCCTGCGGCAGCGGACGCTGCGCTGAAACTGCCCGCCATCCCCGCAATGCTGGTGAAGGGCTGGGAGAACTGCTTGGTATACTGGAGCATGGCTTGCACGTCGCCGATCCGCATCTCACCACGCAATACGGACAGACATCCCAGCAGGGCGCTGACAGCGTAGCCAAGGTTATTTACCAGGTCGGTGATTGGAGTGACCTTACCAGATGCAATCTCGGCACTCTGAGCGGTACGCTGGAGTTCCCCATTGATTCGATCAAACTCCTCTTTTGCTCGATCCGTGTAGTTGAACACCGACACCAGCTCCTGCCCTTGGTACACCTCCTCGATGTAGCCGTTGAGCTGTCCCAGGAGTTCCTGCTGCCGGGCGTAGTGTATGGCTCCCGTTTTCATAACGCCTAGAGAGGCCAGTAGAGACACCGGCACCATAACCACTGCGATGGCCGCCAGTATAGGACTGGTTGTGAACATCATCACCAGGATACCCACAGCGGTGACCACCTGGGTGACGATTTGGGTCAGGTTCTGGCTCAGGGCGTTGTTCACCGTGTCCACATCGTTGGTGATGGTGCTGAGGATTTCCCCCTGGGTATGAGAGTCGTAATAGTCCAGCTTCAGGTGGTGCATCTTCCGGTCAATATCACCCCGCAGAGTCTCTATAACGCAGGCGGTCAGCTTAGTCATGCTGAAGCTTTGGAGAATGGCGAAAAGCTGGGCCACAAGATAAAGGGCTATCAGCGTCACGAGCAGCCAGACGATCGTTTCCCAGTCGAAGGAGCCGCTTGCCACGCCATCGTACAGTTCCGAGGTGATGCCGCCCGTCACCGCTGGGGTCAAAACGGTAAACAGGGTACTCAGGACAGCGGCGATCATCACTAGAATCAGGCGGAGCTTGTACCGTCCCAGATAGTGGAACAGCCGTTTAAACGCATTCCAGTTCATGTTTCACTTCCTCCTCTCCCAGCTGCAATTCAGCAATCTCCCGGTAGAGCGGACATGTATGTAGCAGTTCCCGGTGCTTGCCTCTCCCCACGATCTGTCCGTCCTCCATCACCAAGATACGGTCAGCATCCAGGATAGAACCCACCCGCTGAGCCACAATGAGCATGGTGGAATCCCCCATGCTCTCCCGCAGGCGCATGCGGAGTGTTTTATCTGTTTTCACATCCAAGGCGGAAAAGCTGTCATCAAACAGGTAGATTTCTGGTTTTTTTACGACAGCCCGAGCAATAGCCATGCGTTGGCGCTGGCCGCCGGACAAATTGGTGCCGCCTTGAGCGATTTCGGCGTGGTAGCCGTCCGGCTTCTGTTCGATGAACTCGTCGGCGCAGGCGATGTAGGCCGCTTGCCGCCACTGTTCCTCACTGCTGTCCTGATCTCCAAAGCGCAGGTTGGAGGCCACGTCTCCGGAAAAGAGTACATTCTTCTGGGGGATATAGCCGATCAGATCCCGCAGCTCGTTCAATTTATATTGTTTTACATTCATATCGTCCACATAGACATGGCCTACCGTGGCGTCGTAAAGCCGCGGGATCAACTTGAGGATGCTGGACTTGCCGCAACCGGTGCGCCCGATAATGGCGGTGACCTCCCCGGCCCGGCACTCGAAGCTAACATCCTTCAGCACTGGTTCGTCCGCCCCAGGATAGGTAAAGGTCACATGGTCAAAGGCCACACAGGCGCGGCCTTTGCGCAAGGCGGTACTGTATCTGCCGTCCTTGATGGAACTCTCGGTATTCAGCACTTCTGCGATGCGCTTAGCGCAGGCATAGGACACAGGAAAGAGCATAATGACCAATGCCAGCATCATGATAGCGGCAAGGATCATGCTGATATACTGGCTGTTGGCCACCAGGTCACCCACTGCCATCTCCCCGGCGGACACATACCAGGAACCCATGCCCATGACCGCTGCTGTAGTCACACCAAAGATCACCTGAATCACCGGCATCAGCAGTGCGGTCACCCGCCCAGAGAGAATGGTCATGGAGGCCAGTTCGCCATTGGCTTGGGAAAACCTTTCCATTTCTTTCCCTTGCCGATTGAAAGCCCGAATCACCCGTACCCCCTCCAGTGTTTCCAGAAAGATCTTGTTCAGTCGGTCAATCCGCTGCCGCAGGGTCACCGAGTAGCGGGAAACAAAAATCAGAATGACACCTACGCCAATGATGAGGGCGGGAATGGCCAAGCTCAGCACGGAACTGAGTTCGCCGCCGGTCAGAGAAGAGAGTACCAGCCCAGCCACCGCCATCAGCGGTGCAGTCACCCCCAGCCGCAACAGCAATGAGAGAAACATTTGGATGTTGGTCACATCGGAGGTACTGCGGGTCACTAGACTAGCGGTGCCAAACCGCTCCATTTCAGCGGTGGAAAAATCTTGCACCTGATGGAATATCTCACGCCGCAAATCAGCGGCAAATTTAGTGGACACCTTGGCGGACAGCACCGTGGCTGCCATGTTGAAAAGACAGCCCAGAATGGCCAGGGTTGCCATCACCGCCGCAATGATTAGGATGGTGTTTCGGTTTTCTCCGGCCACTCCGATGTCAATCATACTGGCCAGGGCAGTAGGCAGCAGCATGGCTGTCACAGCGGAGAGCAGCATCAGCGCCAAGAGGGCGGCCACATGCTTTCCGCTGAGTTTTACACGGGAAAAAATCGTACCCATAGTTTTCCTTTCTGCTCGTCGTACTCGCATTTTAGCTTGACAGGGCAAATAGCAAATGATAGTATAAATGAAACGATAGTATCATAGATGCTATGAATATCACAGAAGCAGGCGTTGTCAATAGTCCGAGCGAAAGTGGAACAAATGACAATCCTTGTTTCAATGATACGCAATTAAAGGAGACGTTTCTTATGCGAAGGACAACGGCTACAACAGACTATCTGAAAGAATGTATGGGTACAGCGTTGCTGGAACTAATGAAAGAAAAACCCATTGAAAAAATCAGTATTGAGGAGATGACTGCCAAGGCAGATGTAGGTCGCTCCACTTATTTCCGTTATTTCAAAAGTAAAGATGAAGTTCTGTCTTTCAAAATCACATGTCTGTGGAAGCGCTTTTCCGACGAACACGGTGCTACCAACTTCGCCACTGGTAGTTATGACGGCATCAGGCTGTTTTTTGAATTTTGCCTTTCCACTCGTCCTATTTGTGATCTGCTCTACTCAGCTGATCGCCAATATGTGATTCTAAACTTCTATTTACAAGAAGCGGCATCCATTGTCGCTAATGCCGATGCCAAAACGCACTACTTTATCCAATTTATTACATATGGATTGTTTGGGCTTATGAATGCGTGGGTATTACGAGGCTATAAAGAAACCCCACAGGAAATGGCACAAATAGTTTGCGATTGGGAAGCATCTTCGGAGGAGAAATAACATAGAGGGGGGTAAACATATGGGAAAAATCATTCGACGCATTCTAACAATTATTCCAGCGGTGGCTTTACAATCGCTCTGGCTTTTGCTGTTGATGAAATGGCTGACCCCTTACGCACCGATTATTGTGTCACTGCTTTCCGTTGCAGCGTTTTTCTTGGTGGTATTTATTATTATAAAGAGAGATGAAACCGCTTATAAATTGCTTTGGCTGCTGGTTATTCTGTCACTACCTTTGGTAGGAGCGTTACTATATCTGCTCTTTGGAAATAAACGGACGGCCCGCCCTCTAAAAAGGCGCTTGCAGCAAGTTCAAAAGAGTTGCAATCCGCAGCCTCTTCCAATAAAAGAAGCGCCCTTTGACGGCGAAAAACGCATGGGGCAAACAGTGCGGTGGCTGGAAGAAAAAACGCAATATCCGATGTGTGCAGTTGAGCAGGTTCGTTACTATCCGTTGGGCGATAATATGTTCCCTGATATGCTTGCCGATTTGAAAAATGCAAGAAACTCGATTTACGTAGAATACTTCATTATTGAGCCGGGGCATATGTGGGACGCAATCGTGAACGAACTGGAAGTAAAAATGGAGCAGGGCGTTGATGTACGTGTGATATACGATGATCTTGGCAGTATTTCTTCGTTCAATTTCAGTAATGTCCGTGAACTGAAAAAGAAAGGCATTCCATGTATTCCTTTTAATCCTTTCCTTGCCTTAAAAGGAACTGCAAACTATCGCGATCATCGCAAAATGCTGATTATTGACAACGAAGTTGCTTATAGCGGAGGTATCAACTTATCAGATCGGTATATCAATTTGGAACATCCCTATGGACACTGGAAGGACACAGGCTTTCGGATTACTGGTGAGCCAGTAAAAAATTTTACCCATATGTTCTTGACCTTTTGGAACGCATTTTCGCTGGAAAAAGAAGCAGGACAGCTTGCAATGCCCACATATCCCAAAAGGTATCCTGCGCCGCCGCACACATTTGATGGTTATGTGCTTAGTTACTACGATTCGCCCCTTAACCATGAAGCTACCAGTAATCAGCTCTTTATTGACTTGCTTTCTCAAAGCACGGATTACGCATGGTTTTTTACACCGTATCTTATGCTTGGCGATGACTTGATGGATGCAATGATTTCCGCTGCTCAACGTGGTGTAGACGTGCGGATCATTATGCCCGGCATCCCTGATAAGAAGCTGATTTTCCGTATGTCTCGGAGCTTTTATCAGGTGTTGCTGACTGGCGGCATCAAGATTTATGAGTATACTCCCGGCTTCGTTCATGCAAAGAGCTTTGTATCAGACGACAAAGTTGCGACGATAGGAACTGTCAATCTGGACTACCGCAGTCTCTTTCTCCACTTTGAAAACAATTCGTTCTTTTATCGTTCCAGTATTATTGCAGCAATAAAGGACGATTTCATCGCTACACAGGCAAAATGTAAAGAGGTAAAGCCCTATGATATGAAACATTATTCGCGCCGCTGGGTCGTAGATGGTGTCCTTCGTATTTTCGCACCGCTATGTTGAGGTTTTTATGAAGCATTTTCTTATGTGTCTGCTATATATCGCGGCGTTAGGGGTTCTCTCCTTTGTAGTGGGGCGCTTGATCCCGAAGCATTGGTTTCACGCCGATCGTTTTCCTTGGGTCTGCCACCCGGCAGAGCAAAAACTATGGAAGCGGCTTCATGTTCGGAAATGGCAGGCAAAGATCCCCGATATGAGCCGCATATTCGTTAAAATCATGCCGGAAAAGAAACTGACAAAGGAAAACTATGAGAACTTGCCGCGCATGATAGAAGAAACTTGCGTGGCAGAGTGGACACATATTCTGTTGTCTATCGCCGGTCTTGGACTGCTGAAAATATGGTCCGGTGTTGGCGGGGTATGTATAACGATTATCTACATTGTGCTGGGTAATTTGCCGTTTATTGTTGTCCAGCGCTATAATCGCCCACGCCTGCAAAAGCTGTTTGCTATGCAGCAAAGGAAAAAATAGGAGATTCAAATGCAAACACTAATTCTAAGCTGCAACACTGGCGCAGGGCATAACTCCTGTGCGCAAGCAGTTCAGGAAGCCTACCACTCTCGCGGAGAAATCTGCAATATTACAGATTCTTTGCAGTTTATTTCAGAAAAAGCATCCACGTTTATTTCTAATTGGCATACCCGAATTTACCGCCATGCTCCAAGGCTTTTTGATGCTGGGTATCAGCGTGCGGAATCTCACGAAGATATTTTTTGTGAGGGAACGCCGATCTATAAGCTACTTTCCTCCGGCGCAGAGCGGATGTATCAATACATCCGCTCTGCAGGCTACGATAATATTATCTGTACTCATGTATTCCCAGCCTTGGCGTTGACAGAAATGCGCCGACAGCACCCATGCTTACAGCTTGTAACGAGCCACATTTCTACAGACTATACCTGCGCTCCCTGCACAGCGGATTCTGCGCTGGACTGGTATTTCATTCCGTCCACTTCGCTGTTAGGTGAGTTTGAACAATGTGGACTTCAACCTCAAAAGCTGATCGCCAGTGGAATCCCTGTGCGGCAGCAATTCTACCAGCGTGTGTCACAAGAAGCAGGAAAAGCCAACGCCGGAATCTCTCCTGCTCATCAACATATTTTAATGATGTGCGGTAGCATGGGCTGCGGTCCAATGGAGGAGATTATATCGTATCTCTGCCCTTACCTCACAACAGAACAAGAACTTAGTGTTGTATGCGGCACAAATGATGATTTACGCAAAAAACTCCAAAAAAGGACAGAAAAGTATTCTCAAGTTCATGTTCTGGGAACCGTCAATAATGTGCCGCAGCTCATGCAAGCCTCAGACCTATTCCTGACAAAGCCCGGAGGTCTAAGTACATCTGAGGCAATGGCGGCAGAGTTACCAATGGTGCTTATCGATGCAGTGGCTGGCTGCGAGACACATAATCTGAATTTTTTTCTGCGTAATGGAATGGCCGTCACAGCCAATACGCCAAAAGCAATCGCAGACACCACAATAAAAACGCTAAATGCCCCAGTGCTTCTTTCTAAAATGCGCGCGGCAATGCGGTCGCAGACGGAATGTACGGCAGCCGATAAAATCTATGAATGGATATACAGTCATGCAAAGTAATCATATAAAGCCGGAAGTTAATTACCGTGAGTTCCGCATCCATAAACTTAATACACCTGAATTTTCTCACGTCAGGCTATTGCTTTACTGGCCAATTTTCGGCTTGCTGTTTTTGTTTCTTGAGCGGTTGCAACCGCAACGAAATTACTATCCCGTCTATTGTGGACTCGATGATATAATACCATTTTGTGAATGGGCGTTGATTCCGTATCTATTTTGGTTTGTCTTTCTAATCGGTACGTTGGTTTATACTTTTTTCGTCGATGTACCTGCATTTCGGCGTATGATGTATTTTGTGATAGTCACCTATACGATCACGGTTTTGATTTACCTGTTCTTTCCAACCTGCCAAAATTTGCGGCCAGAAGCATTTGTACGCAATAATCTACTTACACGCTTTATTGAATTATTCTATAGTTTCGATACCAATACAAATGTTTGCCCCTCACTTCATGTAATAGGCTCTGTTGCCGCGATGTTTGGGTTATGGGATTGCAAGGCGCTCCAAAGCGTCGGATGGAAAATCGCTGCTACATCAATCGCCGTGTGTATCAGTCTCTCCACCGTTTTTATGAAACAGCATTCTATCATGGATGTTCTCGCTGCATTGCCAGTCTGTTTCTTTGGTTGGTGGATTGCCTATAAGATACTCCCCAATAATAAAACAAACCGATTTCTTACGAGGATGTAATCATGGATAAATCCTACAAAAAGCCGCTTCTACTAATCACGTTTGGGGTGATCTTATTTGCGGCATTCAACAATCTAAACTATGTTGCCAACTTTCTAAAATCGTGTATTGGCTTGCTCGCTCCGATTTTATCAGGCCTTTTGCTGGCCTTTGTTCTGAGTGTACCCGTGCGCGGACTGGCAAAGAGGCTTCGACGAAAGCTGACTAAAGCTACAGATCGGCAAATAGACATGATAAGCCTGTTACTGACGCTGATATGTGTTATTGCGATTATTGCTCTTCTGTGTGTAATTGCGATTCCACAGCTCACTGCATCTGTAAAAAGCATTGCTGCTCTTGTTCAAGAAAAATGGCCTGACTGGGTCGGCTTATTGCAAAGATACGGCATTGACACAGAGAAACTGTCGGCACATTTTGCTGCGCTCGATTGGAAATCTATTCTGCAAAGCATTTCGAGCGAAATGAACACAGTGATTTCCTCAGTTGCCAATGTTGCTGGCTCTACGGTATCTGCGATTGCTGATGTTGCAATTTCACTTGTGATCACATTCTATGTGCTAATTGGATGGCGTGAATTGAGCAGTCAAAGCAAACGGGCACTGTATGCCTACTGTAAGGAATCCGTTGCAGATAGAATTTGCCATATTTCGAAACTTGCACATGACACCTATGCGAAGTTTCTTTCTGGTCAGTGTGTCGAGGTTATGATTCTTGGAACATTGATCTTTCTTTCGTTTTCTGTTGCAGGGATTCCATATGCGGGGCTAACAGCCGTTTTAACTGCCGCCTTTGCATTCGTTCCTTATATTGGAGGATTTCTCTCCTGCGCTTTCGGCATTTTATTTACTTTATTGGCGGCTCCGAACAAGGCGCTCCTATGCTTGATCGTCTATCAGGCAACTCAGTTTGTTGAAAATCAGTTCATCTATCCGCACGTCGTGGGAAACAGTGTAGGGCTATCCCCGTTCTGGACGTTGTTGGCGGTTTTGCTGGGCGGTAAACTGTTCGGTGTCCTTGGCATGATCTTCTTTATTCCGTTAATGGCTCTTGTATCTCAGCTTCTACACGAATCAATCGAACGGCGGCTGCATACCCGCAAACCGGAGCTGTCCAATGTACAAAGCAACTCAGACGAGAATACAGACATATCTCAATGATGTAGCAGGCGTTCGAATAGTTTGTGCGTTTATTGACGATAATCGTCTGGATGAACAGATCCGCCAGGCAGTTCTTTCATTGGAAACAAAATGGACAGAAAAAGAAATTGGTTTTCAGGTAGAATTGGAGGAAGTTAAATATACTGCGAATGAAGGACTTTTTATGCATATCTGGATAAATCTTTTAGATAATGCGATTAAGTTCAGCCCTTCAAAGGGGACAATTACGATGTTTCTGAAACAAGAACAGGATTCTGTTAAGTTCATTCTGGAAGATGAAGGACCAGGAATAGAGGATGATGTAAAATCCAGAATATTTGACAAGTTCTATCAGGTAGATGGATCTCATAAAGCAGAAGGAAATGGCCTAGGTCTTGCACTTGTAAAACGGATTGTAGATAGTGCCGGAGGAACAATCAAAGCAGAAAACCGTGAATATGGTGGATGCAGATTTGTTATAGAGCTGCCAAAGCAGAAAGATGAGATTATCTAGTTTTAAGATAAATTAGAAGATGGGAGTATTTATATGACATTTTATCAGGAGTTGCAGTTAAATCAGGCAGGTTCTAAAAACCTGTTGAAAAAGAGTGAAACACTAAAAGAAAAA
>ENA-ORRW01000265-ORRW01000265.1-human-gut-metagenome-genome-assembly--contig:-NODE-265-length-64512-cov-10.491925_pt1 | contig 64512 bp, 69 predicted proteins | sample MGYA00242183_ERZ509150 | MGnify/ENA primary metagenome ERZ509150 (study PRJEB26280, sample SAMEA2338639) | human gut metagenome | biome: human gut; feature: human-associated habitat; material: faeces... | reverse complement strand
CAGGTGCTTCAGAAGCTGTATTATTTACATCATTTTTCTTATTTACACCATCTAAGGACTTCATTGTCGGGATTTTCGTGACCAGCCTTAGATAAGCTCCGCTTAGCGTCTATAAGTCCCGACCGGCATCTACTCATTTGAAGCTGGGGTAAGCTCAGTTACGCCTAATTCAGATAGCGGAAAATCTAATGGCGTAAGCCGTGGAGTAAGCTGGCGTAAGGTGGCTTCATTTTTTTGAAAACGAGCCGTGTGCTATACTGAAACTTACGACTAAAACAGTATAACACACAGCTTAACGAAACTCAATATTTTCCGTTCAGTTTACAAGCATTTCGATATTTCCATTCTAAAAATCTCTCTCGAAGCACTTGAACATCTTTCTCGGAATCCGTATGGAGGTAAATATGATTGCGGATAAACAGCGTTTTGATTTCCGCTGCCATTTGCAAAGTATCCGCAGTTCTTTTAATAAGGTAGTAACCCAGCCGGTTACTTTGACAAATGTGGGCTTTCACGCTTTGCTCTCTTTTCTCCGTCACGGTTGCTCCGGCAATATCGACCGCACAATGTAATTCAGGGAGGTATGCAACAAGTCGCATTCCAAGCTCCGAGTCGCTATTGCTTTTGACCGTAATGCCGTTCTGTGCTCCATACATCATTATCAGCATCTGCGGGAGAGCCTGTTGAAACTCAGCTTCACATTGAGGGCAACCCTTTTGCTCAATAGTTCTATCTGTGATTTTGGCACGGTAAGAGTGTCCTGCTCTGCATTTCCACCAAACGACCTTCATCGAGTTTCTCGATACATTGCTCGGTGTCCACTTGGAGTTCTTTTCATAGTCCCATTCTGAGAGTAAGTGAGGATCAGTTGTTCCAAGATCATTATAGCCTTGCAGAACGGCTCTCTCAGCACAAACAGGACACATACCGCCTTTGACCCGTGCTTTGACGACGGCTTTCCATTCATAGCCGCAGGTATTGCATTTCCACCAAACATTCTTAGTTGACTTCTCATTGACCGCATCGGGAGTCAACGGCAGATTCTTTTCCGACCACTCTGCGGCAAGGGAAGGGTACTTTGTTTTTAAGTCATTAAAGCCTTTGAGCAGCTTTATCCCACTACAATAGGGACACTGACTTCCTCCGGCACGGGTTGAAATCAATGTGTTCCATTCGTGACCCAAGTGACATTTCCACCAAACTTTAATATTCTTGAAAGCCGTAACCTGATCCGGCGTCAGCGGAAGGTTGCGCTCTGACCACTCCGCAGCGATTTCAGGGAAACGGCTTGCCAAGTCGTTGAAGCCCGGTAGTACGAAATTGTGTGAGCAGTAGGGACAACCTGTACCGTTCACTGTCCGGCTTTTCACAGATGCCGTCCATTCGTGTCCGAGCTTGCACTGCCATATTACCTTCCTGTGCGTAGCCGCTGTAATCATCGACGGTCTTAGCGGTTCATTCTTGGGCGACCATTCCTTCGCAAGCTCTGGGAACTTACTTTCAAAGTCGTTGTAACCTCGAAGCACCCTCGCTCCCGAACATATTGGACATTGCTCGCCTGCGGAGCGAGCTTTAATGCTTGTCTGCCATTCGTGACCGCAAGCCCCTTTCCACCACACAATTTTATTAGACCCAAAGGTCACGGTATCAGGAGTTAACGGTAAGTTCTTATCTGACCATTCTGATACAAGAAGCGGTCGTATCCTGCTTAAACTATTCTCCATATCTGAACGCTCCATTTCTCATTACTGCTTATAGTATAATTTCCATCCTCAGTTTTGAGAAATGTGCGAAAAAGGGAAAGCACTCTGCGAATTACTCACAGAGTGCTTTCCTTTAAGTTTCCAGCTTAGTTGTCATATAATCGTCAAAGGCGGTGATCTCTTTCTTTTTCAGAGCGTCGGTCACATCAACATAGATATTCATCGTCGTCGATACATCAGCGTGTCCCAAGATGCTCTGAATGAATTTAAGGTTTGCTCCCGACTCACATAGCCTTGTTGCGAATGTGTGCCGGAGAATGTGACAACTGAACTGTGGCAGAAGAACAGGATCAGAGTCTGCTCCATATTTTTCGAGGATTTCATCATTACAATCTCGCATCATACGGCGGAGTGCTTTGTTGAGGTTTCCCTGATTTTGAACATCCCCGTAACGGTTGACAAAAATAAAGTCGTCATAACCGTCCACTCGGCTCTTACTGCTGATTTCAGCCTGAGATTGAAACTCTCGCTCCATTAAGAAGGCTTGTTTCACCCCCTCGGTCATTGGGATTTCTCGTTCACCGGCTTTTGTCTTGGGCGTGTTGATGGAAAAGTAGCAGCCCTTTTCATCACGGTGATTATAATAGACAAGCGTGTGGTTGACTCGGATAATGCCCTTTTTCAAGTCAATGTCGCTCCACCGAAGCCCGGTGATCTCACCGACTCGCATCCCCGTGTTTGCCATAACATAGAACACTGGATACCAGTGGGTGTCCTTGGGGTGGCTGAGCATATAGTCAAAGAACAACTTCTGCTGAGCCACGGTCAATGCCTCTTTCTTCTCACGCTCAAAGCCGTGGGAGAGCTTCAGTTCTTTGAGCATATTGTCTGTTGGGTTTTGTCGAATCATTCCATCATCGACTGCCACCTGAAAGACTTGGTGGAGTACATTATGGACATTATCTATCGTGGCAATCTTCAGAACCTTGCCGTCAGCAAGGGAGTTGTAGAACTTCCGCACATCAGACTTTTTTACTTGGACAAGTCGGTTCTTTCCGAAAGACGGTTTTACAAACAGCTCATACATATAAATATAATTCTTGAATGTGCTGTCCTTGATTCCCCTTTTGAGCTGACACCAAAGATTGAACATCTCATTTACAGTGATGCTTTTGACATCCGACCGTATTCCGTCGTGCTTGTCCACGATGATTTGTTCTTCCTGCTCTCTCAGCTTTTCCAGCGTCGGAGCATAAATAGAATGCCTTTTTCCGTCAGGCGTTGACCAACGGTACGCATAAGTGCCGTTGGGACGCTGGGTTTCTCCTGTTTTAAGTCGGGTACGGTTGCTGTCGAACCTTACGCCGACCTGTTTCTTTTTAGTCATAGTAACCTCCTGTTTTAGATTGAGAAGCTCTTAATCAGGAACTCCTCTAATTGCTTGCGCTTTAGAAGCCTTTTTGTACCGACCCATAGAACAAAGTCACACGACTCACGATTCGACAACTCACGAAGTTTATCCGTTCCGATACCAGTGTAAGCGGCGGCTTCTTCTAAAGTCAGGTTCATTCTCTCCCAAAGGGGAACTCGGTTATCTTTTTCCTGCTTGGTCATATCGGTTTCCTCCTTCATTTTCGTTTGGCTTTAGGATACCGATAACCACCGTTTGGGACAACGATGCGATTTTGCGAATCGCATCGTTGATTGTTAGATTGAATAGGCTCTTTCCAAAAACTCATCGAGCTTTTTCCTTTTGATGAGCCGCTTTGTGCCGTTCCACAAGACAAACTCGCAATCCTCTCTATCGGACAGTTCCCTTAGCTTATCTGCGCCAATCCCTGAGTAGGCTGCCGCTTCATAAACGGTGAGGTTTGCTTTTTCCCAAAGAGGAACGGCATAGTCCTTACTGGGCTTTCCCATTCGTGCCGCCCTCCTTATGCTTCATAGCCTTGCGTAACTCCGAAAGGTTTGAATAACGATATTCTCGACTGTTGTACTCATCGGATTTGTAGAAAGCAGCGGTGACTCCATCAAAAATCCGAAGTAAAGCACCCTCATTCAGATCTTCAGTTGTGAGGATTTCCCTTACGGTCACTCTACTTAAAGGCTGGTGTTTCTTTTTCCATTCCCGATACGAGAAATACTGGTCGATCTCATCGTTATAAATACATTCATCGACCCGTCTGTCCGGCTGGAGAAGATGGTAAATACAAAGAAGCATTTCTTCAGCCCTGTTATTATTGATGCGGCTAATGTTCAGCAGATCAAACAAACGCAGTTCCACTACATCTTTAACTCGTCTGAATCCAACATCAATAAAAGCGTCTGCAACCTCGTATTCATCAACTATTCTCCATTCGGGGGTGCTAAATCTCAAAGACATTTTCTTCTTCACTCTGATAACCTCTTTCTTTGCTTGAATTTAGCCTCTCAATACTTAATTGGGAAAATTTCCGAGCAAAATAAAAAATAAATTTCAGTTTTCGAGTATTTTTTTCAAACGGCTTAATGCTCTGCGTTTGTAATACTGAATCAGTTGCGGGCTAAAGCCGTGAGCCTTCCCAAACTCAACTGCAGTCATCACTTTTTTGCTAAGGTATAAACTACTTATAAGTAGCCGGTCTGCTTCATCGAGCAATTCCACTGCTTTATAAAGCTCCTCAATCTGCATTTTCTGCTGAACTTCTGCTTCCACATTGCATCCAGTATCAACCAACCATTCTTCACCGGTGAGTTCTTGGTCAATTTTATCGAGGGCTTCATATGAGTAGATTTCAATCCCACTATCATCCTTGAGTTTTTTCGAATGGTCTTGTTTATCCTTTTCCGATCTCCATCTCTTTGCGGTATCAACTCCGCACTCGGCAACAATAATTACATCATCCATTGTGCAGGCATCCAGCTGCCCGAAGTTGTTTTTCCGCTGTTTCCCTTCGGGTGTTTGCATAAACATAGCAAATTCATGCCCACTCATAACAATCCAGTTATTGCCGTCAGCGGGCAGTTCGGGGTCCTTTTTGACAAGGTATATTTTTCTCATTACCGTAATCTCCTTTGAATTTTGAATTTGGTGTTCGGGTTCAAAATTCGGAGATCATGGGTATTCAGCGATATAACAGAGCCACTTGTTCAACATCGAAAAAGGCTTCCTTTCAGAGATTTCTCTGCCGGAAGCCCTTGTTCGGTTGTTCTTGCCGAAAAAAGAAGCCACCGGCAAGACAGACTAAGCCTATGGCTTACTGTCTTGTCGGTGGCCTCTCATGTCTGCTTTCGCAAGTTTGGCTTAACACACCGAAGTAGTCAAAGCGTATGACCTGATAAGGATTTCCTGTGGCCCTGTTTCAGCCCGACCTTACCGTCGTTACGCCGTATTTAATTGTAGGCATTTATTTTTCAGATGTTCTCGTATCTTTCATGCCCGACTTTAGCAAATAGATCAATCGTATCATGTCGCCTGCCTTTCTGTACTCGAACAAATTTTACCGTGCATTGTACGCACTCATATTTAATCCTATTATCCTCACTTTTGTATCCATAGTTCAGCCTACCGCAATTTGGGCAAAACATTGGGTATGGTTTCCAGCTTTCTTTCATTCTGCTTTCACCTCATTTCTTTATGGATATTCGCAAAATTGCGAATATCCAGCGTAAAAAAATCCCGTAGGATTTTTATATCAGAGCGAACTCCTTTAGGCGGATTTCCATCGCCTGTTTGGATACCTCGAAGATCTCAGCCATCTTACAGACAAAGTCACTCTTAGCTCTGCACACGGGGCGGAGTGCGTAGAAACAGCGTTTGATTTGTCCATTGGGCATCAGAATGGCTTTTGCAAGGTAGTTTGCCTGCCACTCAGTAGCGTCCTCGTCGGTATCTTGGTTATATAAAGCGGCAGCAACTCCCGTTCCGCTGAATATACGCTTGTGAAGAATGTAATGCGCCAGTTCGTGAGCCAAGGTAAAACGCAGCCTGCCGTAATACTTCTCGTCCTCCAGCAGCGATGCCTCAATAAGCATGGTGCCGCCTTCTACCCGCATCAGTGCATAGTCCATGGTCTCTCTGTCATAATAGGTAGTGATTCCGTTGTCATAGATCATCCTGCCCAGTTCACGGCCATCATTGGTAAGATACTGATACTCAATTCTCAGGCCAAAGGTCTTTTCGATAATCGTCTCTATCGGCACAGCGCGAGGTTTTCCGTTGAGGTACATCTCATCGTACCGCGTCAGGATATGGCGAGCAATGGTTTCCAGTGCCTGTGGACGATAGTACAGTGTTGCCATCGGCTTGCTCCTTTCCGTCCGAAGGCTCAATCGGACTCTTTTGTAATGCGGCGAATAAAATCCTCCCATTGCTTATCCGTCACATTATTCTTCTTGGCGGTTCTGAGTGCCGCCCGGACAATATCTTTTTCCATAATATACTCCGGGAGATCTGCGCTCACGGTATTTCTTGACTTCGCAGCCAAGTCATACATTTCATCGGTTTCAGTCTCATTCAAATGCAGTAATGTGGGGAGCTTTTCAAGGATCTCATCGGGAACAGGGCGGCGATCCTTTTCAATATCACAGATATACACTGCTGAATAGTCCAGCGCAATCGCAAGCTGACGGGCCGATATCTCATTTTCTTGCCGCTTCGAAATCAAAAACCTCCCAAAAGTTTTTTCGTTTTCCATAAGGCAACTCCTCTCAAATTCGCTGTTTTGCGAATACCGTGGCTTTATTATAATCGAACAGGCGTTCTAATTCAATAGGTTGATGAAAAGCGAAAATGAGTTGGGCGTTTTTGCGCCCAACTCATTTTGCAGAACATCTTCAAAAGCCTTATTTTTCAAGGTCTTCTTCCTTCTGCTGAAGATAAAACATTGCTTTCTGTGTTTCAATTTCCGCCCGCAGTTCCTCTTCTGTCGGTAGGTACAGCTTATACTTGGAGGCAAACAATTGCTCACTCCCATGCATAACGGAATACCGAGCAATGTCCTCATCTGTATCAGAGCAAAGGACAATACCGATGGTTGGATTGTCTCCTTCGCTCCGCTTCATCTCATCGTACATACGGATATACATATCCATTTGGCCCACATCACCGTGGGTAATCTTTTCGGTTTTCAGATCGATCAGCACAAAGCACTTTAGAATATAGTTGTAAAACACCAGATCGATATAGTAATCCTGCTTTTCGGTGTGAATGTGCTGTTGTCGCGCAACAAAGGCATAGCCCTTTCCAAGCTCCATCAAAAACTTCTGAAGGTTTGACAAGATGCTTTTTTCGAGGTCGCTTTCGGTGAAGTCCGTGTCAGAGGAAAGCCCCAAAAATTCTGTGACAATGGGATTCTTGATAAATTCCAGCTTGTCATTCTGATAGACTGAAGCCTTTTCCTGCATCTCCTGCTCCACAAGCGCCTGCTTCTGGGTTTTCAACATCCGGTAGTAATACTGGGATGAGATGTTCCGCTGCAAGGTACGGACACTCCATGTCTGCTGGGCTGCTTCCTGCTCATACCATGCACGGGCAGCCGGGTCGTTTACCTGCAACAGAGCAGCGTAGTGCGACCAGGAAAGTGCCGCAAGAGATTTTCCAGACGCTGTCTGGAAAATCTGCGGATAAGCCTTATAGAAGGAATAGAAGCTGTAAAGATTTGATTTTGTGAAGCCCTTTCCGTATTCTGCGGTCAGTTCCTTTGCCAGCTTTTTAATAACACCTAAGCCATACTCCGCCCGGTCAGCACCTTTGACTTCTTCTTCTGCAATACGATAGCCAATCAGCCAGTTCCGCTGAATAAGGGCGGTATTGACGGCTTTGTACGCTCTGTCCCGCGAAGACTCGATAATCCCGCACATATCCTTAAGGATGTCATCGGATTTCTCAAAATTCGCCATAAAACTATTCTGTGCAGGACTTGTAAGTTTATTCTCCATGATTTTAAGCCTCTTTCAGCAATTATTCTCATCCTTACCTGGGATATGCTCAACCAGATTTCGTGGATGGAAACCGCATTTCTCAGCGGCGAGTCCATACTCTTTGGAATTCTTCGGATGTGGGCATCCGTCTACTCCGAAAACATCTCCGTTCTTATCTGGTTTGACCGGAAAGCCCAGATTGCAGTGTGGTTCATACTTGCCCGTATCCGAATTAAAAGCTGGGACATAAGCAAAACAGCATTTTCGCCTGCCCCAAGTATGGTTGCAGTAGACCTTATCCTTTACATCATATTCGGTCAGCAGTTCTCCTACCCGTGCATTATATACGCTGCCAAGCCGCATCAGCTTCACAAGGGAACGAGAGGAGAGAGTTTTGCCTTTGATAAAACTTTTTACGGTGTTTAGAGATAGTGTTGTTATGTCCGCAACCGTCTGCGGGGTGAGTGACTGCGTTTCCATATACTCTATCAAAGCAATACGGTAAACCTCGTTGGTTTTCGTTGCAACGCCTTCCCCTTGCCAGTTGAACTCCACGCCTTCCGCCATCGGCTCGGCAGTAATCATATCCCCGTAATCGCAGCCAAGATATTCCCGGATCAGATCGATTGTCTCCATGGACACCGTCTGGTTTTTTCGCATTTTCGTAAGTGTCGCCGTGGAAAGGTGCAGGTTCTCTATCAGCTCTCTCTGCGTAATATTTCTGCTTTCAAGCATATCCCACAGTTTGTAATAGTAAATCCCCATACCGGTGCTCCTTTCAGAGTGGGTATAGGGATTATATCATATTTTGCGCAAAATGTAAATAGCTTTAGATGTGCAGCCGTTTTGATTCTATTTGCCCAATGCGTTTGTCAGCATTGCCTTGTATCTATCCACCACCAATTCCGGACTTTTTATCTGAATATCGCCGTCGAACTGAAACACCCATGCAAAGAAAGTCTGACTGACGGACACCTCTGCAACCGCCGCAAAGTGTTCGTAATCTATCGGAGAGGTCTCCACTGCATCGCCAAAGCGGTCTACGATATAGTTCATCATATCATTTTTGCAAAGCAGGGTAACTGTTTCAGAAGAGCCGTCATACATATCAAATACCTGACGAGTAAATTCCGGCAGATTGAAATCAGTAGGCTTCTCCACTGCATCAGCCGTTAAAATATTGACCTCTTTCATTCGGTCCACACGGAATGTGCCGATTTTCTGATGCTTCTCGCTGTATCCTACGGTGTAATAATGATCTTCATTCCATACCAGAAAGTATGGAGAGAAACGGTAGCGTTTACCATCGTTATTAGGAACTTCCTTGCGATGCTGATCGTAATGAAAATAGCGGAAGGAAATTTGTTTTCTGTGGTTGATGGCCGTATTGATATTATCTACTAGATAGTATATCTGCTCATTCATTGGCTTTACTCGCTCAGAAATATACAGATTACTTTTCAACTCTGTCGCCTGATGGGTGCTGCTCATCTGAGATAGTTTCTCTATTAGCTCAGTGCTTTTCTTCGTTGTGATGAACTTGGACGACTCTACAGCGTCGATCAGTAGTTTTAATTCCGGCAACGTAAACAGATGACTGCTTAAAGAATAGCGATTTTCCCGGCTCCGTTCTTCCTCAATATCAACGCCAATGTCACAAAGCTTCTGAATATCACCGGGAATCGTCTTACGGTCGCAGGAGATGCCACGCTCATCCAAATACGTAAGAATATCCGCAGTTGTAGCGTAATGCTCTACATCCGTGTTTTGCCACAAATAGTTCAGGATATGTAATATGCGACTTTTGGAATGTGACACCAGATCATCCTCCAAGCATTGTAGAAATTTTTGCGGTTCCACCACCGTCAGAGCTACTATCTTTTGTGTATATACTCAACAGGGATAACTTCCAAAAGCAAGCACAATGGTGGCTTTTCATCATATTATATCAGATTTTCCCCATTTTTCAACCAATTTCACTTGTTCATATTGCAGAATTAAAGGCGTAGCCTTTTAGCTACACCTTTAATTGTTGTTTGCGTTATTGAAGTACCTGGGCAGCATTCTAGCTTGTTCATCGTCCGATTATTATCTAATTATTAGAAGTCAAAGAGCAGAATTCTATGCTACCGCTTATCAAATTGAAGTTGAGCAATTACCATAAGCCAGACTGTCAAATGAGTAGGGTGGGACCGACGATATAAGAACATACTACTGCCGATCAACAAATTTTAACTTTGGTTCTACTATTTTTTCAAGCATCTGATAAAAGTCAGAATTGGCATCGTAGGGAATGTATAGAAGTAACTCGGAATTTTTGCATTTCCTTTTCTCAATGCCGATTTCCTCCACATAGTCACATATTAACCGGAGGCATTCGAGTTTATCACTGTACTCAATGGAGCAGATACTATCAATGGCGATGGCAATCGCTTTATCCTTATTCGGGAGAAAGGTTACCAGTAAACTGTTCTCCTGAAAGGTTATCGAAAGGATACAAAACTCGTAGTGCCCCTCTTTTCTGTTATTTAATTTAAGACGATATCCAACAGCAATTGCGACAATACATCCACTAACATTACCAACACTTACCCCTTTCGCAAACATAGATACCATACTGAACATCACCACAAAGATTATAGCAATATTAACCGAAATATACAGCACCTTGTCTCGTTTGCTCGGCGGGCAGTATGTTTTGCTTTTTATTTCAAAATTGTTCATACAATACCTCTTAAAGGAAGGGAGAAAGTTTAGCCTTTCTCCCTTCCTTACTAGATACTCTCAATTAGCCTTTGAAGGCTTTAGCAACTTCCTCATCAGCCTGCTCAATAGCATCGGCGGCACCGTCAAGCTGACCAGAGATACCCTCAATAACCTGGGGGAGGGTATCTTTAAGGATGGGGTACATGTCGTTCTCGAATGTTTCAATAAACGAGCTCTGGGAAGCGCCTTCCCAGTTGCCGGTCACTTCGTTAATCTTGGACTTAAGCGAAGCGACCTCATTGTTGATCGCATCGAGACGCTGCATCAAGAAATCAGATGCATTTCTCAATTCTTCCGGTGTAATTCTAATCTGTGCCATTTGTTTTTTCCTCCATTGTGTTTATTTTTTCCAGTAGCACTGGTCTCTGGACGTAGATTAGCCTTTGAAGGCTTTAGCAACTTCCTCATCAGCCTGCTCAATAGCATCGGCAGCACCGTCAAGCTGACCAGAGATACCCTCAATAACCTGAGGGAGGGTATCTTTAAGGATGGGATACATGTCATTCTCAAATGTTTCAATAAACGAGCTCTGGGAAGCGCCTTCCCAGTTGCCGGTCACTTCATCAATCTTTGACTTAAGCGAAGCAACCTCATTGTTGATCGCGTCAAGACGCTGCATCAAGAAATCAGATGCATTTCTCAATTCTTCCGGTGTAATTCTAATCTGTGCCATTTGTTTTTTCTCCTTTATCTAATTTTTAATGCATCAGCTTGCTGGGTGACCTCTGAATACCGTCCGCTGGCAACGTCTAAGTTCTCTGCCATATGTTGCAAAACTTCTTTATATTGCTTAAATCCCTTGAGCCACTCATTATCGTACTTGTCAAAAAATGCATCTCCTGCTTCGGATTTCCATGCATCTCGCACCTCATCAACCATAGTTTGCATCTTTGACTGTATTGCATCCATATCAGCTACACACGCATTGTATGTTGTCTTTACGGATTCCATCTTTTCGGTGTCATATTTTAAATAAGCCATGATGTTCTCTCCTACTGCTTTAAGGATTCGGCAGTCGCTTTTTCAGCTTTTGCGGTATCCTCATTACCCATCGCATAGAGTATTTCAGCTTTCAGGCTATGAAATGTGCTCGAGTTTGGATCAACTTTGATTAAATACTCACTTAATTCAAGCGCTTTTTCAAACTGGCCAACTTCTTTCAAGCAGAGAGCTCGAAACAAATAACCATCGAGAAGTTCAGGATTATCAAGAGTAATGGATCGCAATTTGGAAATGGATTCCTTGTATTGCACCTTGGCCTTATCTTCCTCGCCGGCCTGTGCATAGGCGTAGGGCAGGGTATAATAAGATGGAATAGCATATGCCAATTCATCTGACGAGATCAACTCTTTAGCACAGGCAATAGCTGCAGGATAATCTTTTTTCTCCAAGTAGCAATTTGTAAGGAGAAAAGTTGCCTCCGGGTCTATGTCATTGGGGTCGGCCTCTTTTGAATAAGTCTTCGCCCTAATAAGGCTATCAACAATACTGTCAATATCAGCATCCAACGCATAGAGTCTTGCTTTCTCTAATTCGAGATGCCGTTTTTGGTCAAGTTCCATCTCGTATGTATTTTCGATCACTTTAACGAGGTCACGGGCTCTATCGGCCTCTTCACGCATAACTAATATATTTACTTTATCAATTTGGAACGAGGGATCTTTTGGGAACAGCCGCATCGCCTCATCGAGAATGCTCATCGCCCCATCTAGGTTCCCCATATCTGCTAGCAGAAGCGCTTTGAGATGGTATCCATCGTAAAGGTCGGGATCTGCCAAGATCAGCTCATCAAGCGTTTCCAATGCTTCCTGCTGCTTCCCGTTTGCTATAAAGATCTTTGCTTTCCGCACTCTTGCGTCCACACGCAAAGGATCTTTCAAAATTGCCTTCGTATAGTTCCTGATGGCAAGCTCATCATTGCCGTCTTCTTCATACATAAGGCCAAGATTAAAGAATATCTGCGAATCATCAAACCCGTTAGCAATAGCCTTGTTATAGCTTTCGAGTCCGAGGGCTTGTTCTCCAGTCATTAAGTAAAGATTTCCAAGATGGAAATAGGCCTCTGCATAAGCCCTGTCAATCTTTAGGGCATTTTTCAGTTCTCCAATAGCCTCTGTATACTGGTCTAAATTTGCCAATATAATACTCTTCTGAACATACAATTCCTTATTGAGCTTGTCAGTTGCGATTGCCTTGTTAATGTATTCAAGTGCATCATTGTACTGTTCCACGCCGACAAAATACCGTGCTTGGTTTAAATATTCCACGCTTTCCGAATTGGCCATTTTATATCCTCCATTCAGCAATGATTTTGGCTACATCTCCTTGTTCAAACGCCATTATAAAGGAGAATTCCTTACTTGTCTTTTTGACTGTTGAATCTTCCTCAGCCCATTCTGGCATTTGAACACTTCCGTTTCCTTTGATTTTGCAAATGTTTTCCTTAATATCAATGGAATTAATATTTTCTTTGTTGATTCTATAAATGAATTTGTCTTCATCTTTATAAACTGCATGCTTACTGCTGTAGGCTGCTGGCTCACGCGGGCCAACCCTCCAAAAAACATATTCCAAAGCATCTTCGCCCAACAACAATGATGCGTTTGCATAGCTGGAATACGGCAACGCACATTTAAATTTTGCAGTGTTCTTTACAGACAGTCCAATAAAAAATGGAACACACGCAAGGCATACACCAGCACAAAGAAAGATGAAAATACCAAATGTAGAAGTACGGTGATTAACAAGTAGGACTACGGTGTAGCTTAAAATTCCAAGAGCAAGTAGGATTAGGACTCCTGCAAGGAAAATACGCCCTTTCCACTGTGAGTGAGAATGGCTTATCGTCTTTAAGATGTTCTTTCTTTTCGATAGGCTTGGACTAAATGTGTTCATGTGTAAACCTCCTACCCGGCTAAACCCTCAAGGCCCCTAAAACCATTATAGTCATTTATAAATGACTTCCAGTTTTTGTCTTTCAAGTCGTATAGCTTTGAGATAGTATCCGGAAGTTTAAACTTTTTACTGACACCTTTGTAAACGTCTTTCCCAATCTTTTTCCACGATGCATCTCCATCAAGCGTATAGTCAAAGAATTTTTGAGAATACTTCACAATATTAGAGCTGTGTTTTGCATACTTTGTAATTTTTCCAGCTATTTTTTGAGCAGTCGTTAGAGTCTTGTTGTACTGATCAATAGTTCTGGCTGTGGTTGCCCTATACATTATGCTATCCGTTCGCAATGTTCGAATTTTTCCTCGTTTTTGAAGGACATCACGCCATTTCAATGCTTTGCCATCACTGCCCTTCATGTAACTGTCGGAATTGAACAAGTATTGCTTTAGTCTTTTCCCAAAACTCACTTTACCTTTCTGCGCAGAAACCTTGATTTCCTTAAAAACATTCTTAATGTTTTTAAGCCCATCATAAACTGCTACAATGTCACACACTGTTTGGACCACATCAATTGTAGTCGCCGCACCGTAAGATAGACGATTAAGCGTTCCATCACCAAAGTTAGTTTCTCTGAGAACATCTTGAGCTGTGTCCTGATCTCCGTATATTTTCGCCCATGCTGGATCTCCATTATCTTTGGCCTGTTTTGCCTTAATTGACGTTACGACATTCACTATGGAGTTTACCGCTGCAATAACTGCGCCAATAGCCGCACAAACGGCTACGATACCACAGATTGGCGGTACACAGGCACAAATTGCAATTACAACCGCAGCTACAGCGCCAGCAACTGCCAAAACAACACCAATGATTTCTTTGCCGCCACCACATTTATACCAGTACTTTAGGTCAGCCCACAGATTCTTAAGTTCGGTAATGGTATTCTCAATCAACTGACCAATCGCATTAAATAACGGGCAAGAGTTCTTCAGGTCAATAAACCAGTTTTTGATATCCGTCCACCAGTCCGTACTGATGTAATCATGCTTATCAACAAACTGGTCTTTGGATGCTCTGATTTTCTTTGCAACATCTTTGTCTATGTCCTGAGCTTTGGCGGAAAGAGAATTCACCGCAGTTGCAAATGAAGTATACTGATCCTTCTTTGCCCTTAACTGTGATATCTTCTGATTGACATAGTACTCGCTGTTCTGGGTTTTTGATGTGGAACCACCTGCTATCTCGCCATATTTGCCTGTAACCTTTTTTGTAAGGTCGTTAATATAGTCGTTCATGCGAGAAGCCGCACTATTGGCGTTTCTGGAAATAGTGCTTAGTTTATCATAGTCTATAGTTACACTACTCATGATTGCTTTCTCCTCTACAGCCAACCCTTATATTTATTGTAGGTTATTCTTGCAGAATCTCGTGCGCGACAAGCTCTGTCAAATTCCTGCTTTAACTGCACATTTGTCGGATCAGCTTTGCACGCAGCATCAGCAGTATTCACTCTTGCTTGAGCACTATTAAACTGTCGCTGATAATCCTGCGCAATATTTCTTTTTTCAGACCTTATTGATGATTCACAAGTGGAAATTTGGGATTTACATACCTGAATCTCGCCTTCTAACTCGCCAATTTTGCGGCATACATCGTTCAATTCTGATTGAAGTTGTGACAATGCATTGCTCATGCTATCATCTTCTGAAATATCTTTTTCCTTATCAGTGGTTGTCGTAGAGAGAAGTGTAGATGTGGATGCAACCCCTTTTGCAGCATCTTCATAATTGTTAATCATCTTATTAAGGTGTGTGTTCACATCGTCTGTCCGATTGCTACAAATGCGCTTCATTTCTTTAATAATTGACTCGATGTTTTCTTTTCTCCTTCTCTGTTTATCGAGCTGAGTGTTATAACTCGATAGGTTTGATTTTAGAGAGGATAGCCTGTTTTCAAGAGTCTGTAAATTAGCAAATCCCATCGTTAACCTCCCATTGTCAAGCCTTTAGCTATTTCCTCATCGGTCTGAACATAAGTCGCATCAGAGTCAACAAGCGAGTCGTAGAGATCATACATAATGTCGCTAATATCGGTAAGTTGCTGATAAATCGTGCTGTAATCCTTTTCAAATTCTTTACGCCCTTCTCCGTACCAGCTTGCAATTAAATCGCTTGTAACCGTAGAAATCTTTTTAATAATTTCTTTGTACTCTTTTATGCACCCATCAACTTTGTTAGCAGCATCCAAGAGCTTTTGGGTGTCAAGGTATTCAACTCCCGTGTAAGCCATTATTCTTCGCTCCCCTCACTGGATTTTACTATTCTGATCTTGGAAACGCTTCCATCAGAAAGAACTCTGTATGCATCCCCAAGCTCAATAGGTTTCTTATTTTGTCTCAAAACAGCAGCATTAAAGTCGACAAGTTTAGCGTTTGACAGATCTTCCATGATGAACAATGTGTTCAAATCTTTCATTTGCTTCAACATCTCCGCCGAGCTATATGCAATATTAACATTTGGTATGTTAGTAAAGATAAACAACACTTTCAGCTGTTTATAGCTCGTGATTATTCGCTTAAAGACCTCAATCGTCTGCTTTGAAAGTGTCCCATTTTCAAAAATCGCCTGATTCTCAATTGCACAGACAATCAGCGGCTCCTGCTCCAAAAACTCCGAGCCGTTTTCTTGAAGCATGGTTTTTCTATGTTTCAATTCTTCTTCTATCTCAGGGAAAATGACATCCAGTGCAGTCGGATCTACTGTGTATCTCTCAACAAATCCGTACGAGGAAAACTGCTTCAGTTGTTGACCATAATCGTCGATAATGTATGCTTTGGTTGGGTAATCGAACACAGTAGAAAGACAATAATCAAAAACCAGTTTTGTCAAATTTGTCTTTCCGCTCCTTTCTCTTCCAGCAATACCAACGGTAACCACACGAGACAGGTCAAGAAATTGAAACTCAACAAAATTATAGTCAAGACCAACGACCATCTGATAGGGCTTGCGCTCAGGGGCATTGCGAATAACATACATTTTATCCAGCAGTTTTGGAATAGAGGGAATTGCTTTTGCAAACTCATCCGGGTGCTTACTGTTGTTTGCATTTACGTAGCTTTGAATTGCTTTCACGCGGTCTATTTCCCGTTCTCCGGCAAATGCAAGATAAGTTTGCGCTTCAAAAATCTGTTTTTCAATTTGAATTAGCCCTCTTCCGGGGACTGCCTTTGGCTCAATGCGACATCTGTCAAAGAGCGTACTGTACTCGTCATTGGAGTTGCAGTATAAGCAAATTCTATTGGAGAAATTGCTCATGTATTTATAACTGATTCCATTAGTCTGCAACGAGGTGACCAGAACACTTATGCCCAATGAAATTCCTTCTCTGCACAGTCTTAACATGTCATCTTCATAATCTGGGTATAGTTCCTTGAACGCAATAAAGTTGTCTATCATAAAGACAATGTACGGCATATCATCAAATCCCGCTTCAACATACGAGTTGAATGAAGTAATGCCTAAATGTGCAAGCTTTTCCTTTCTAACAGTAATTTCCTTGGACAAAAGCCTAAATAGATTTTTAACCCTTTCATCTTCACTTGAGACAACTACACCACCGACATGATGAAGTCCTTCAAATGATCGGAGTGCCATTGAACCAAAATCTAAAATATAAATATTTAACTCTCTAGGACTGTAGTTTTCGGACAAAGAGCGAATTATGAGTTGCAATAGATTCGTTTTGCCATATTGTGCCGAGCCGATAATAACTGTATTTCCAGCAGAAATATTCAATATTGCAACTTCCTGCGCTTGGTGTCCTGGATCATCATAGATACCAATTGGCACAGCAAAGGCACCCGATGTCGCGCGACCATAGTTTGTATAATCAATGATATCTTCAAGAGGTGCGAGACAGATGTTGGGCAGCCGTTGGATTCCCTCATTTTCACAGTATATTTTTACATACTCAACAATAGCATCCAACTGCGTAGCAACAACATTATTCTGGTGAGTTGCAACTTTCTGAAATATAGTGTGCCGTTTACCCTGAAGATCAACTTCGGAAATCACAAATTCCTTTTCGGCAGTAGCATCTTCACCCCGAGCGGGCGCCCCACTATATGCAGATTGAAACAGCTCAAAGATCTCATTGTTTCCGACTTGCAAATAAGCTCGTCCAGGCTCTTTTATTTCGGCTGCCAATGGAGACTTTAATACCTCGTTACTATCCTCTTTGGTTTGCACTTTCAAACAAAGCTTGAACTTGGAGTTTGACCAGATTTGCTCATTAACCTGACCTGCCGGCTTTTGTGTTGCCAAAATAAGGTGAACGCCTAAGCTGCGTCCTATACGCGCCGCAGAAATCAGTTCTTTCATGAACTCAGGCTGTTCCGCTTTTAACTCCGCAAACTCATCAACCACGATAATCAGATGAGGAATTGGTATATTTGCCTTGCCTGCCTTATACAGCTTTATATAATTACTGATATTGTTGACGTTGCTTTCCGCAAAAATACGCTGGCGATTCTCAAGTTCTGCTTTAATCGACATTAAGGAACGGTTGATTTCCTTGCCATCAATATTGGTAATAGCACCGATCAAATGCGGAAGGTTCTTGAATTGGTTGACCATGCCGCCGCCCTTAAAGTCGATAACTACAAACCCGACTTCATACGGATGATAAAGGATCGCCATCGACAATATATAAGTTTGAAGAATTTCAGACTTGCCCGACCCTGTTGTGCCAGCGACCAAGCCATGAGGTCCATGAGCTTTTTCATGTAAATCCAAATAAACGATTTCATCCTTCGTTTTTACGCCTAAAGGTGCCGCCATTGTTTTATATATTTCCGCTTGCGCCCAATTGCGTTTGAGGTCGATATCATCAACACCTAAAATGTTGAGCATTTCGAATAACGTAATGTTTTTTGTCAGTGCATTTTCAAGGCTAATCTCCTCACAGTAGACAGGGGAGAGCTTTTTTGCTGCTTCAAGTAGCTGCACATCGTCAATTGGGTCATATGTGAATCTTTCAACACGATCTCTATCTCCGGAAGAAACCATCACTCCAGAGCAATGAGAATCAAGCGTGATAATCCTGCTACACCAAAGCGGAAGATCCTTTTTTTCATTCTCAAAGAAGAAATAGGAAGCATTGCATTTTTGTGCATTGGGAATATACTGAGCAACAGGGTGTGTTTTGATGCCCCAGTCATTCAGTACAAAAACAACATAGTGCGGTTGGCATGTCTCACCTGAAGTAAGCCGCTTACCAAACTCGACATACATTCTTTCAAAAACCGACGACTTGCTATCTGCACTATATACTATATTTCTTGTATTTGTTTGCTCATCAACAATGTGTGGAAGCCATTTCAGCCAGTTGGAGTACTTTTCGACATCAGAATCGCTGATCAGGAAGAACACCTGCACATCCTTGAAATAGTGTCTCGCTACAATATCTAACAAAATATTCTTTACAAAGAGATAACATTCACTTGATTGGCCAACTACCCCAACGACATTGTTGTTCTTAAGATCCAGTGTAATCGGCGCATTGTCGATATATCGGAAATCATTTGATACCTCCTCCGGCAGAGTCGCTAATTCATCTTCAGACTCAAACTTCTCCTGCTTTTTATACGAGATTTTCCGCCTTGCTTCCACAGTTCCTAAGCCGAGGCGTACCCGTAGAAAGTCATCATCGTCAATAACTTTATCAAAAATGTCCCCGGAAAAACCGCAAATATTCTCTAACTCTTCCTGTGGCGCGATATATAGGTTATTTAACCGACTCAGCTCATCAGATCTATACTGTGAGATTTGCTCTCTTTTTTTGTTAATATAGGCATTGTACTTTTCGACTCGTTCCGCAGCTTCCCTTTTATACTTCTTTCTCTCCGATATCATCGAAACAACCGAAGTAGCTATTCCGAGTGCCATAGAGCAAACGCTGAAAATGATAAAGCTGGAGTTTGTGCTATTCCCCATAAATCCGCGCACAACAATCGTTAGTGCAATCATTGCCAACGCAGGGAGTAGTTGTAAAAAAATATTTCCCGTGGGTTTTTGAGGTTGTTTGGGCGGGTCTAGAACCTCTATTTTTTCCTCGTTTATCGTGGATTTTAGCCTCGTATTTCTGTTAAACTTCGGATAGTCATTCTGTGCTTCTACATCACGATAATCCAATCCGTTAATCTCAACAGTTTTACTGGTGTAAAGGCTATGGCCTTTAAGATAAAAACTGTAATTGGCGATGGATATAAAGTCGCCATCATATACAGTTGTTAGATTTTTCACCGCGATGCCATTATGATAAATGCCATATCCCGGAGTTAGTATTTTTAATCCATATTCATGCACAGATTTTTTTACTAACTCAAAGCACCCTTTATTAAGATACTCCCCCGTAAGGTGAATATTTGCTCCATCAGGGGCTCCGATAACTATCCTTTCGATATTTTGAATATCCACAATACGGGTATAATCCTTTTCTTCGTTATCAAAATCCAGCAAAAATTCTATCTTAAAAATTTCGTTTCCGGATTCTTGGTATTTAACCGAAAATATGTCCCCATGGTTTAGCTGCTTTGTTGCCAGTTTTCTAATATCGCCAAAATCCAGGAAAATGTTGTCAGAGCAAGTGATGCTCCACTTGCCGTTTTGATTCCGAAATGACAGCTCAAATTCTTCAAAAAAGAAATCCTTTCTAAATCTTAAATCAGACTCGATTCGTGTGCCTACTGAATAGGCGGTCATAGACGTGGCAAGTTGAGCCTCATTATATATGTTTTGCCCCGTTATTTTTACAATATATCCATACTTCATAGTCGGATCCTCACTTTGTATATCTTAGTATAGAGCCATTGTGAATACCAAAATCTTTTAATAAACGGTTCCCTTTGAGTAGCGCAATGGGGTTTTCTGCTTGAATAACGCAGTTCCTTGGATTGGCTGTTTCTATGCCTAATGAGTACGCAATATTCAGAGATTTAACCAATTCGTCCGCAGATATATTAATAGGCACTTCAATATCTACGCACAATTTCTTCTTTACCATCTCAAATTCAACAATTGCCGTTTCTTTATCCATCATTATCTCCACCTTATATCACAAGGAACGCTGTCTTCTGAATGCTCGTCTTTTTTGAAAACTCAGCAATAGACATCTTTTCACAATGTGCGAAATGTTCAATATACTCGCTTACCGTGAATTTCATCGTCACATCCGGCGATATCAAATAATTATCCTCATCCTTTGAGAAGTCGTTACATACAAACAAGTACTTATCCGTTTCACTATTGTTAATATTGGATACCAGCCTGTTGGTCGATGTTACAGACATTAGAGACTGTTCCGTTACGATAATCACCTTATCTGCAAGGCCCAAAAGTGCAGCTTTATCTTCGTCAAATGTACTATCAGCATCAACAATAATAAAATCAAATTCTTCGCTCTTTTTTGCGGAAGAAGCAATATTGGAATAAATTGAATACTCTATACCCAAGGACATTATTGCTGCCTTAAATGGCGGCAGGTAGAAGAAATCTTCGTGCCGCACAATGTGTTTAATTTCATCGTATATGGTTTCATCAGAACTACCAAGCTTGGCATACACATCATTCGCTGTAATAGGCGTCTGGTTCTCCATCCGGCACTGGAACGTTTGCAATCTGGCTGCATTGATATACAAAACCTTTTTATAGTTCTGTGTAAGAGCGGCAGCAATACCCAGGGCAATTGTTGTTTTTCCCGTACCACCGCAGGCGGAATAAACTAGCACAATTTTGGGTTTCTGGTTCTCCTTTTGGATCTTCAACTCACTGGCACTTTTGCCGATAATTTCATTAAAAATCTCTTTGATGCTGGTATACTTGAAAATCCAATTTACGTTCAGCTCTGCAGTCTGATTTTCCTCATATTGTTCCGTCATCAAGAAGATATTGCTGATATTATGGCGTTGAAGGGAAGTGTCATACAACTCCTCCGATACAACAAGAATATCGGCTTTCTGCGGCGATGCAAACAATTCCTCGAAATAGCTTCTATCAGAAATAATCTCCAAATCTATCGCATCAAAGAACTCCTCTGCAAACTTGAGCTGCAACGGAATGATGTAGTTTATATCAGTGTCCGCAACGATTACACGTGCCTTGGGCATTCCGTCATCTCCTTTAATCGATTACAGCCTGAAAATCAGAATTTGCGAGTCGAACGATGTCCCCGTTCTTCAACTCGTATGGTTGATTGGACTGGAGTCTTGCATGGTTAATGAATGTTCCATTAGAACTCTGTAAATCTGTAATCCAATATTGGCCTCGGCTACTGGTTATTTTACAGTGAACACGGCTTATCATCTTATTAAAAGTGATAACTCCGTCGTTTGTGTCTTTCTTCCCAATCATGAAAACACTCTTATTCACCACAATCTCAAACCTTGCAGGAGCATTCATTGCAATGAATTTCAACCTGCAACCAGAGGCGGCACTGTTTCCTTGTGTGCTACTATCATTTTGAACTGAAGCAACCTTACCACTTAATTTTGCGTACAAGCTTTCTATATTCAACGATCCGTTTTGCAGGTCAGCAGAAACCTGCATCATTTTCTGCGTCGATAAAGCGGCTAATCCAGCGATTAGCTTAACCAAAGATGTCCGGATTTCATTCTCGAATGCAGTATCATCATCAAATAAGTGCTCTTTAAGCGGAAGATAGACTAAGCTTACTTTGTAAGTATTAGGATCAATATAGATTCTCTCAAAGGATGCATCGATGTTCCTGCAAGTTAGAAAGCCATTGCTTTGTACATTAATAATTGCTCCAAGCAAATTACAAAGAACAGTCAGGAAACGTTCGGCATCGATTGTGGATAACAGGGATGAGAGAGACTTTAGTTCTCCGGCAAAGTAGTATAATTCCGTTTTCCCGTTATACAACATCCTCATACATTTTACAAAGCAACCATCTTTTTGACTTTGAAGTACCTTATATTCTGTAGGGAGGAAAAAGGCATTATCTTTAAGAATGACCGCAAAATTTGCGCCGCACTCCATTTCTGTCAGTTTTCCATTTGTAGTTAGTGAATTCATACTGCATAACCCTTCCGCCAAAAATCCTTTGCCACAATTTGAACTATGAAAGTTCATAATTCAAATTCTAACAAAGGGCTTACCGCCTGCCCGTGCATCAAGCACGGGCAGAGCGGTTTCCTTTTGTTAATGAACGTTACTTCTCTTCGGTTTTCTTTTTGCGCTTAGCTGCAATAAGAATCCAAATTGCTGCCGTCACGACAACAACGCCACCAATGGAGCCCCAGAACAGGGCGGTATTTGCATACCAGCGAACGAAGAAGTTCGTAGAAACAGTAATCACATCGTTGAACACATACAGTTCACCCGGGTTGAAGTCATCAGATGCGGTATCCGTGATATTTCCAGCAAGATCGGTAACTTTAATCTGAACCGTCTGCGCATCATTGCTTTCACTTAGTGTAAACTCACCAGAAAAGCTGTTCAGATCATCGCCAAAGTCCGTAATTGTGTCCACAGTCTGGCCGTTGACTACAACCTCAACCTGTTTTAGACCACCGACATCGACGATAGTGTACTTGACAAGCTGCTCCTGCGCATTGACAATTTTTTTATCCAAGCCAACAATGTTTCTAATCTCAGGTGCAGTAGTATCCACCGTAAAGGTCATTACATCGAGGATCTTGTCGCCGTTTTTGTCAATAGAGTTGTCAGGAACACTTGTGGATGTGTTACCGGTGGCATCTTCAGAGGTGATTGTGATATTGTACACGCCATCCTCAATGAAGTTATCCTTGCTGATGGTATATACATACTGATACCAGCCGGAGGAGCCGATTGCTGTGCTGTCGGAGGCCTCGGGATTTGCAGCAAACTTTGTGTCGATTGTTTCACCATCTCTGGTAATTACAATCTTCAGGGAGCCTCTCACAATTCTGTCTGCATTGTACTCAGTAATGACAAGGTCATCCGTAATTGCAGCATCACCGTTCTTAGCAATATACTGCCCGCCATCTTTGATAAGGGAACTCAAATAGTCACTGTATTCGTAGACAGAACCAAAGCGGTTAATGGTGAACTTCACATGCGACTCGGTAGAATGTCCGGCCTTATCCTTCATCGTGACGGTCAAGACATAGATACCATCATTGTCAACCTTCTTAGCAATATCAAAGGAACCAGAGCCACCCTTATCGTTAAGCCCCACCTTGACAAACTCCGCTGTGACATCCTTGGTCTCGTTGAAACGGGTGCGAATCAGCTTAACAGTCTGCGTATCGAAATTCTGATCCTCAAAGCTGAAACCAATATTTGCTGCATCCTTGTATGCGCCACCATTGTCTCCAGATTTTGCGACCCCATTAATTGTGTAGGTAGGCTCCTCAATCTTTGTATCGATTGTAAGTTGGTTGGACCGATACTCAGTCATTGCGTTACCGGATTTATCACGATAATTAATCGTTACAATGTAATCCGCATCATCCGTCAGTGTGAACGTACCAACGTGGGTATCTACGCTGCCATCAGACCAAGAAGTCGCCAACGCCTGTGCTGTACCACCATCTCTGGAAACCAGCACAGAAACATCGTCTGCATAGAAGTTTGCCTCATTGATTGTGATCGTTCCGTGGATGTCGCCATCATAGTAGGAAATGCCATTTTCCTCATTAACGGGCGTGTTGTAAGCAACTGTTGCAGTAGGCGCGATATTATCTACGACAATGCGCTTACTCTCAGATTGCTCAACTATGTTGCCGGAACGGTCAATGACGTCAAATTCCACAGTTCCGTTAAACTGGTTATCGCTTCCGAGAACCATCTTGGGAATCTCAAAGGTCATGCTAGCTGTTTTACCGCCATTGGAGTATTTGATATCAGCTTCATCTATAGCCTGATTCAGAAGCTGGGCGTTGACTGAGCTAACCCCAGCAGCCGTCAGATAGCTGTAATCAAACTTGTGAACACCGGCTGTATCATCTTCCGCTGTGATGGTGACAGTCATCTTCGCATTGTAGAAACCAAAGGTAATGTTAGAAAGTACCGTTTCCAAGATGCTTGTGCTGTAGGAAACGCCAGTAACCCGAGGTGCTACCGTATCGACAGTAAAATGATCTGCTGCATAATCTTCGGCAGCGTTCTTCGCAAGGTCACTGTAATCTACATCAAAGGTGTAATTTGCATCACCAGAATAGGTGATCGTGATAACATGAGCATCACCGTTGGATCTCCACTCAGACATGGAAATCAGGTCGTTGACATTGCGATTTTCGCCTGCGACATCTTTCCCAACGATTTGGAAATTGACCTCTTTCGGATTGAAATTGTGTTCGGTAATGGTAACAACCGTCGTCTGCGTCTTGTCGAAGTAGTCCCGACTGTTTCCATCATTGTCCCTCAGCGTATCAATTTTCATGTTGTTTTGGTAAACAACATTGATTACCGGCTTGATGGTATCGATTGTAATCATATCAGAGGTATAGGATGCCATCTCATTGTTGGAACGATCCTTATACTCAACAGACACAATATAATGGCCGTCGCCGGAAAGTGTATATCTTCCGATATGCTCATCCGCACTTACATCTGTCCAAGACGGCGAAACAGCTACGGCAGTTTCACCATTTCTTGAAACCTTTACAACTACATCTTCCGCGAAGAAATTCGCCTCAGTAACTTTGAAGGTAATTTCTGCCTTACCACTCTTGTCATTGCCGTAATAGAGCGTAGTTCCGACCTTATTGCTTTCTGCGCTGTATTCCACGGTCATGGTAGGGGAAATCGTGTCTACGACAATCACTTTACCGGAATCAGTTGTCTTTTCACTGACATTGCTGTACTTGTCGGTTGCCGTTGCTGCAATGCTGCCACGAAGCTGTTCAGCTTCGTGTAAAGGAAGTGTAATTGTCGCCGTATATTTCGACATGTCCGAACTATCCTGCTGCGCAGCAACCTTCGCTTCTTTATAATCGGAAGGTTTAACAATAACATCGCTGGCTCCGGTCTGCTTCACATAGGACCAAGTAAAGTAGTCTACACCCTTAAAGCTATCATAAGATGTAAATTTTACATCCACTGTTGGGTTGTAGAAGCCGAAGGAGATACTGCCGAGCACCGTATCAAGCAGAGATTCACTGTAACTGATTTTCGGAGCCGATGGGCTATCGTGGTCAACAATAAACGCATCCGTTGTAAACGTACCAGTCCGCTTGGCCAAATCCACATAATCAAATTTGATTGTGTAGATACCGTTTGCGTAATTAGCAGTCGTAAAGGTGTGCGTATCTCCATCATGCGTCCACTTATCAGAGTGCAATTCGGCATTCAAATCATTGCTGCTGACCGGATTTCCATTCACATCCGTTGCCGTCACCGTTGCAACGATATCCTCCGGACGGAAGTTATGCTCGGTTACAATGATTGTTGTCTCCTGTTTTGCCTCATTGTAGGAGAATTCAATGACCGGATTGATCGTATCAATAACAAGCACATCAGACTGATATTCCTGCATCTGATTACTGGAGCGATCTTTGTATTCAGCAGAAACCACATAATCCCCATCACCGGCTAAGGTGTACTTGCCAATGAAGACATTATCCGCTTCCGCAGATTTTTCCCAAGTCGGATAGACCCGTTCTTTTGCTCCGCCATTCTTGGATACCCGAACCGCAAAGTCCTCTTCATAGAAGTTGGTTTCAGTTACGGTGAATGTCAGTTCAACGTCGCCGTCAAAATACTTTTTACCATCGAGTTCTGTTTTGGGGGCAGCATAGGATACCTCACGGGTCGGGGCAATCGTATCAACAACGATAACATGATCCGTATCCGTCTTAAGATCACTGGTATTCCCAGCATTATCCGTTGCAATAAAGGACAAATTACCCCGATACTGTTTCACATCAGACCCTGTCAGAGTTAGTTCTGCTTTTCCATCAACAAAAGTCAGGGTTCCGCTCTCTTCAGCAAGGTTTGCCGTGCTGGCTCCATCCTGCCGTGTATATTTCCAGTCAAGATAGTTCAAGCCGGACGTTTCATCTTCTGCTGTAAAAGTAACGGTAACGCTGGGGTTATAATAGCCAAAGGTAATCGCGGAAAGAACCTTGTCCATGACAGACTCCGAATAGGAGATCTTCATTTTAGCAGCATCTGGTTTAACAGTGTCAATCTTAATGTTAACTGCAATTCGGTCTGTAATACCGCGGGTTGCCGAATTTCTCAGATACACATATCGAGCATCCGCACCTTGGCTCGTCAATACCGTAGTAGCCGAAAACGCGGAAGATGCTGCCTGTGCAATTTCGTAGCCCTCTTTAGGGGTAACAATTACATTTGACTTGTACCATCCGTTCCACCCATCGACTTCCGGAAGTGTATACGGATCGCTGGGTGTTTCTTCGAACTTGACTGTGATAATGTATCTTGCCGTATCTTTGTCGTACCTGCCACTTTTTGGCTTCGTAGCGGTAACGGTTAATTTGAGCACTCCGTCCGTTGTCTTACGGATGGCATCGGCAAGCGCATCATAATCGGTGACAGTAACCTTTCCATCATATAAACCAATGCGTACGCCCGGTTCTTGATCAAGTGTATAAGAAATCTGACCCCGGATTTTGTTGTTCCTCTTTGTGGCAGTTTGAGTGGAAATCGTGGAATCCGTGCCTAAAGTATAGCTCACTTCGCCCCTTTCGAAATAGATGTAGTTACCTTCTGCAGCAACAGCACCAGAAACGTCCAGGGTATATGTAATCACACAGTCCTTGTAATTATCGTTTCCGGTAAGCGTAGCTTTAACTGTAATTGTTCCAGGATAATTAACAGTCAGCAGACCGGTTTCTGCATTAATCGAAGCGATATCCTCCTCATCCGTCTCAATTTCATAGGAGATGGAGCCGCCTGCAAGTGATTTGCTATCGGTTGCAGCAAAATCGTATGTTTTACCATAGGGAACTTCGCCAGAAATCTGATCTGTACCTGTTGTCCCTGTGTAATGATTAAATGCAAGGCTTTGCTCTGCCTTCTCGACATGAACATTCAACGGAAATTCAGGATACTCTTTATCATTATAGCTATCCTTGACAGCCTTAATATAAACAGTGTAATCACCCGCATTTTTCACCATAGGAACAGAGTTTCCGGCCTTGTCGTATTCTTTCCAAGTATCCGTCTCGCTAAGACGATACTGCAAGGTGTAGTCTCCCTGGTTATTTACAGTAATCGCTTCCTGATCATTTCCGTTATAGGTGAGCTCATTAGCGGTAATTTTCAAATCACCAAGGTCAATGTTTCCGAGGACAATCTCAGAGTTTACGGTTTTGTCGAAGAGTTCGTAGTTATTACCACGGTTTACTGTAAGCCGAACTGCGTACTTACCAACAGCGATTGCCTGTGGAATTTCAGCAGAGCCAGTATCGCTGCCGTTGACATACCAGTGCACATCATCGTCCTTCAAGAATTTTCCTGTCAGCGCCACAATGTTTTGATCTTTCTCATTGTATGGAGCAGTTACTTCTGCAATAACAATATCGGTAATCTCCGCTTTCGCAATGGTAACATTCTCAGAGAACACAAAATCTGAATAACCGTCTCTCTGAACCGTTACTTCAACAGCATATGTACCGGCATTTTCCCGCTTTGGCTCGGCAACATCTTCACCGTCAATTTTGTAGATGACAGTATCAGTCTGCTCATTAATTCCAGCTACGGTTACCAAACTCTGTGCCGTGCCTTTTTGATATACAAGCCCGCTGTTTGCAGCAACCGTTACCCCAGGAATCTTGGTGCTGCGAAGCTGAATTACGAAGTCCTGCGTATCCGAAGTAATTGCAGCCCCCTCAATTCTTCCGCTGCCGTCAGCATATACATAATCCGTCAGAGCAGCAGTTGCAGATAAGGTAAGATCGTCAGCAACGTACTTATCTTTTGCCAAAACCTCGACGCAGCCATTTGCATCGGTTGTAACGGTTCCGGATGCATAATCATCTCCGTTTGCTGTGGAGCTAACACTGTACGCAACCGTCACGCCCGCAAGGGCTTTACCGTCCTGATCTGTAACAGAAACAGTGATCGCATCTGGGTGCTCCGCCGTGGCAGCAAATGCCGTGAGTGTTGAGGTAGGCAACAAACCCAATACCAACACAAACGACAGTAAAGCTGCTAGAAATCTGCGAGAGATGCTTGTCTTTGCATTACTCATGATTTTCGACTCTCCTCGTTCGTTTATATTTTGTGGTTTTATATATTCTCCCATTAAACAGCCCGTGCATATTTAATGAGAAACTTACAATCGCCAGCATTACATAGGTAATGTATTGATTTGCCACGTCGCAGAAATAGATAATTACCAGTGCAATGCTTCCTGCCAGCAGTGTAGCATCGGCAATAACTGCCGGAGTATTTGAAAAGAAAGTAACAACTCCCATATGGCACTGCATGGAGATATCTCCATCTAGTCGAGAGCGAATAAATGTTTTTCTTTCCAAATTTGCAAGAATAACTAAAATGTAACCTAATAATAGCGGAAGCCAAAATATGCAACCCACCAACATCCGTGATCCCTTAGATCCATTATTCTCGAATGTCCTCATAGCCGCAGGCATCAAAAGGTAACTTATAGCGTGTGCTGCAAAGCATCCAACAGCTATCCAGAATAACCAGCAAATTTCTTTAACCCGATACTCATATCGCCCGCGACTCATTCAATCACCTCGTCGGTATGAATCAGTATGACTTCCTCAATCATCTGAAGCTTTTTTCCTCTGACGACGTGCTGCTTGACTCCATTGGGATGGTCTGTAAGCGGTTCTGTGGCATTTTCGTCAAATAGAACTCCTGTTGGTTCTTCTTTGGCCAATAGCTCTGTGCCTGATTCTTCCGTCCCTTTGGCTCTATTTTCGGCAAGCAAACCAGTTTCTGGCATATCTCCAACAGGCTTTATTTCTTCCGTCGCCTGCTCGGGTTGTGTTTGTGGCATTGTGCTGGTCAGTTTTCCTCTTGCCGCATTTGCCGCACTCGGTCGGTAGGACTTATCTCCCGATTTTTCATTACTAGCTCTAACTCTTGCAATAGATTTCCTTGCATTGCGACCGCTCAAGTCCCCAATAACACGAGGAATCTTAAAGAATATCCACAGGAAAATGGCTACTGCAAGCGCCACACCAGCAACTATGAAGGAGATAATTGACAACATTGACAGTGTTTCAGCCATTTAATTGCCTCCATTCTGACGTTTAGCAACCTCATTGTAGTTGTTGTTTACAGAGGTCACAAACGTCTGATAGTCGCTTTTGATTTTGTCCTGTAGATCAGTAACATAGGGAAGCGTTGATGTAATGGCTACAGACTTTTTGTAGGCGCTTTCCATCATACTCAATGCTTCCTGCTGGTCAAAACCCACTCCTGCCATATACTTGGACTGGTCATTGATAAGCAGGACCGTCACATAGTAGAGGGAAATCTTATCGTAATTCGCTTCGTTGTCATCAGCTTTCTCGACAACACTCATTGCCTGACTAATCTCGTTGAAAAGTTCTGTGTAGTCAGATAACGCATGTTCTGACGTTGTGCTCTGGCTTGTCATGAACTTACATATGGAATAATAGCAGGAAGCAATGCCCTTCTTGTCAAAGTTCGCTGTACCGCCTGCTGCTACTTCAAAATAGCCCTTCGCATTAGCTGCTCTAGCCTTCAATGCGCCATCGTAATCTGCAAAGTATAATTTCCCAATGTCGTAGTACAGCTTGGCAACTTCCGGAAGAGATGTATCAAGTTGGTCAGCATTTTTTTCAATCTCATTTCCAATGCGGGTAATGCTGTCATTCTCTGCACCATAATTCTTATAGTATTCAATGAGCTTGTTATACGCGTCTATTCGGGCTGGATAAATGGTGATAGCTTCATAATATCCCGTTGGATCGGAAGAATTGATCTTCAGGTCGTAATCTTGGTTATTCACTTGCGTCGCAGCCAGATTTAATGCAAGCCCTGCAATACCGGCCACAACTGCAAGCGCAGCAGCACCAGCAAAAGAGAACAATCTCCTCTTTAACTTCTTGCGCCATCCCTTTGTTACCTTGCTTGGGTCTTGCAAATCGACCAGTAATTCTGCACAGCTTTGATACCGATTCTCTGCCGCCGGTTCCACGCACTTGTTGATAATTGCCTCGATACCTTCCGAAAGTTCCGGGTTCCATTGACGTACCGGAGCATATGGTTCTCCATTTCTGGGGTCGATGCCTGTCAGCAAATGGTGCATTGTCATGCCCAAAGCAAAGATATCTGACCGCGGATCTGTCTGTCCGCTATATTGCTCAGGAGGAGCATACCCCTTAGTGCCAAGCACTGTAGTGTCCGCCAGATTCTGTTCTTTATACTCTCGTGCAATACCAAAGTCGATAATGCTGATGTTCCCATTTGGTTTCAACATCAAATTTGCCGGTTTCATGTCCCGATAGATAATCGGCGGTTTCTGAGAATGGAGGTAAGAAAGCACATCGCAAATCTGCATAGCCCATTCGATCACCTTATCCTCCGGCTGCGCCCCATACTCGTTGAGAATCTTGTCTAGGGACTCACCCTCAATGAAGTCCATCACAATATAGATGGTACTGCCGTTATCAATAATATCGACAATTCGAGGCAGTGCCGGATGGTCTAGCCGCTTGACCATATTGGCCTCAGCCAGCAAACTGTTCACAACGATCTCGTCGTTTTTCCCGTTTCCTTTTTTCCTGACTTCCTTAACTGCCCAGTTGCGGTTGAGGTGCGTATCGTTCGCCAAATAAACAACGGACATACCGCCCCGGCCGATTTCTTTCAGTATTTCATATTTGCCTTCAATAACTGTTCCCACCTGCGTCATGTCCGCCACCCCTTATTCTGCTCTAATCAGAACCACGGAGATATTGTCCTTCTCTTGGCGGCTCTTGACTTGCTCAATCAAGTACTTTGCATTGCTGTGCATAGCCTTTTTATTCATTAGATTTATGGGATTTAGGGATTCATACATTTCCCGTTCCGTAATCTCATGTCGAAAACCGTCGGAGCAGAGCATATAGGCTCCTTTTACCGTCTTGCCCGTTAAAACCTGTGGCTCCACAATATCGGAAGCTCCTACGCATTGCAGCAACATATTCCTGCGCTTATCTTGCAATGCCTGTTCCAGAGTCATCGTTCCTCGGCTAACTTCCCTAGCCACGAAGGTTTGATCCGTTGTAAGCTGCTTCATATCAGAAGTAATCTGATATACACGAGTGTCACCTACGTGAGCAATTACGTACTGATCGCCAACGAATAGGATTCCGGTAAAGGTTGTTCCCATTGCTTCACCGCTGCGGCAATATTTTTTTGATGCTTCTAAAATATGAACATTCAGATCCTTCAGCATCAATGACCACTTTCCGCCAATGACTTTTAGATCAACATTTTCCAGTTCATACGGGAGTTCTTCATCAAACCATTTCGCAAAAGCTCGAATAACTGTTGCACTGGCCAACTCACCTCTAGCTAAGCCACCCATACCATCGCATATCACAGCAAGCAACACTTCGCCGCCGTCATACGATGCGTGCTTTATAAGAACACTATCTTGATTCGTATTCTTGGAAATACCGATATCGGTATCTGCCGTTGCTGCAAATCGCATCATCTCGTCTCCTTTGGTTTTATTGTTGCTTATGTATTGAAAATAAACTCTTCATTTCCTAGAGTCAGGCGATTTCCATCGAAGATTTCACACTCATACTGTGCCGGAATTGCTTGACCGTTAATAAAAGTCTTGTTCTTGGAATTCAGATCCCGCACAAAGTACCGATTACCTCTTGTTATAATGTCTGCGTGTCCTCTGCTCACAGCGTTATTATTCGTAACAAAATAGTCTACATAGCTGCGTTCTTTTCCAAGCCGGAACACGGGCTTGTTAATGCTGATATGCTCTTCGGTTAAAACCCGATATAGAGTAGGATAATGGACGCTTTCTTCCGCCAGCAGCCCCGTTGCTTCATCATCGTCATTCAACAAGCCTGTTGCTTCATCACCATCGTTCAACAGTCCGGTTGCCTCATCAGAATCATCTGCAAGCAAGCCTGTTGCCTCATCATCCCGCAGCAGTCCTGTAAGCTCATCTGACTCCGAAAGCAAATCTGTCGCATCGTCATTGGAAGCTCTGTTCCCATAGTGATCGTAATAATCCTTGCGCTTATCGGTCATGAACCCACTACCGCCAGTTGTATGTTTCTTAATGGTATTTACGATGCTCCGATCCTCCCGTGCAATATATGCTTCAATCTTTTCAGGGTCGTAATTCGATAGACTCTTGAGATAATACACGAATCTTGAAACAAAATCGCAATCTCGTTCATCTACGGGGCTTGCTGAGTAAACAATGCTTTCAAGGAACTCAATAATATTTACCTGTACGGATACGTCTTCTAATGGTAAATAGATGAGTTGGACTTCTTTTGTTGTTTCATTGATGTAAGCATGGCGAAGGTCCCAAACCACTTTGTTCCACGGAAGAGCATTTTTCTGAAGTTTCTGCGTTGCATCTACGATTTGCTCTATCAGAAAGAAGAAATCGTACTTCCTGATAGGCTTTTTTAATCGGTCATATAGAGGAACCGCAATTGGCCCCACATATTCAAGCGTATTACTTCGAACACGTTTTGGCCTCAGAAACCCCCTCAAACACTTTCGGGCGAAAAACTCCAAATCATTATCACTGACCGATTGGCCAAATGGCAGTCTTACCTTTACAATCAGTTGGCAGTCTTTCGCCTTTTCTTTATAGCGAATCACAGGAAGTTATCCCCCTTCCGTCGTCTCTATTTGAAACTCTCCTGTAAGAAGCCCTTCAGTGCAGTCTTGATTAACTCAATCTGCGGGAAAATGTACTTGGCTTCTCCAAAGATCATATAATCAGTAATTGTAGTAATTGCAAAGTACACATACGGAGCTACCGCATCAAAATCACAATTTAGTTCTTTTGAAAAGCGCCGTGCATAGGCTTCGTAACGTTCCGCCAAACGGTCGAGCACTGGCTGCATACGCTCCTCGTACTTTGACAACGCGCATACACTTGCAAAGAACTTCATAGTCGGTTGCATTTCGTCTGCCCGTATTTTTAGGTGCTTCATCATTTTATCAGGATCTTTGATGTCCTTGAGTGCAGGGAAAATCAAAAAATTCTCAAGACGAAGTGCCGCTTCTTCAGCGCAGGCAACAACGGCCTCATCTTTGTCCTTAAACCAATAATAAATACCGCCAGACTGAAGTTTCAGCGCCGTACTCAAATCTCGAACCGTTGTTTCCGAAAGCCCCTTATTGATAAACGTATCTAGGCAAACATTCAGTATTTCTTTTCTGCGATCAGAGTTGTCCATTCTTACTCCTATTCCAAGTACCGCCTAGTTGGTAGCGCCTCAAACATTTCAATCAAGCGTGCGTTTGATTGTCATTCAAAAAAATAAACGGATTGCGCACTCTTGCGTAGAACAATTGCTTCTACGCAGTACTTTCGAAATCCATTTATTTTATAAGTAATTTGGGGAAGATTGGGACCACATATTTGACCATAATAGATTTCTCATGCCATGTGATTCAACTTTTTCAATTCCTCTCGTTTCCGCTCTATCGAAGAATGAACATAGGTGTTCAGGGTAATGGCAACATTTGAGTGGCCTAACAGTTCGCTCAACGATTTAATGTCAACTCCAGCCTCGACGCACCGTGTTGCGAATGTGTGTCGAAGCACATGGTAGTTGACATCAGGAATATTGTTTTCTGTAAGAAACTTATGAAAACGATATTCAAATGTTCTCGGACTTACGAATTCAGCCGTTGGAGATATTACATATTCTGAACGACATTTCCTTTTTACTACTTTCAAAGCCTCCATTACATTTTCTGCAATCGGGATATCTCTAGTAGATGCTTTCGTTTTTGGAGTATCTCGAATCAACTTCGTTTTCCTGCACACCTCATTATTGGCGGCTCGAACTCGTGCAATTGTCGAACGAATATGAATGATTGCTCTGGCAAGGTCAATATCACACCAACGCAGAGCACATACCTCGCCTATACGAAGTCCGGTTTGAAGGGTGAGATATATCCCCAAAGAAGTTTCGTCTAGATCGGCAAGAAGAGCAGTTTCAAGCCTTGCCTGATCAGAAGAATTCAGTATCTCCAGCTCTTTTCTTTGCATTGCTGGCATATGTATATTTATCTTGACCGGTGGACAAAGACACTCTGCAATTGAAAACTCTATGACCGAATTGATGACAAGCATAATACTCCGGACATACGCAGGCGAAAGGCCGCCTTTACCATCCAAACGCCCAGACTCGAGTTTCCTATTCATGAAATCAGAGAGGAGGGCAGTATTGATCTGTGATATTCGGATGTTGCTTAATTCAGGTGCGATATGCCTGTCAATCAAATTGGCATAACGCATATTTGTGGCTCTTTTGTGCCTAGATTTATTTACCTCTTGCCACAAAGCAAGAGCGCTTCCAAAGGTTACGCATCGCTCTGGAATAGTGCCTTTACGATATTCCGCCATATACTTTTGCTGCTTTTCCTTAGCCTCCGCATATGTCTTGGCATAGACGGACTTGTAGAGCGTTTTTCCAGCGACGCTGATACCACATTTATAACGTGCTTCCCAACGTCCATCTTTTCGTTTGTGAATATGTTCGCCTCTTTTGGGCATGATAACAACTCCTTCCTGTGTCTTTGGCTGACCACAACCTGACACCAATTAATTATAAATCGATATCTGAATACCATAAAATCGAGCAGAAATTCGAGGAATATAACGCTCAAAAAGGTAGTAAATGCCCTCATCCGATTGACATACCGCAAGAATCGTGCTATAATAAGGCGAAAATAGGTGAAGTGTAGACGTTGAGAAGCAATTGTTCTACGCAAGATTAGTGCTGATTTTGAATCACAAAATCAGCACTCTTTTTTATCATTAGGGAAAGTTTATCTTTTTTTCATAATCAAATGCGTCATATGTTCTCCCAAAGGCCCGAAACAGAAGTCCCAAACACAGCAGCTCTGCTTCACGACAGCGCCACCGATTATTCCGCCCATTCTCTTTCTTATTATACCGTTACAATCGGTATAAATCAAGTAAAATCGGTGGTTTAAGCGTGATTATTACCGCTGTAATTAGTATAGAATATTACAGAGGTGATATTATGGACGAGCAGTTTATCCGTGATCGGCTTTCTTTCTTGCGGACGCAAAAAGGAATTTCCGAATATAAAATGAGTCTTGACTTGGGACATAGTAAGAGCTACATTCAAAGCATTTCAAACGGCAGGGCGCTGCCTTCTTTGTCAGAATTCCTTTATATCTGCGACTATCTTGGCGTAACGCCTATGGAATTCTTTGATACAAGTAGTACATCCCCGCTACTTGCTCACGAATTATCTGAATTGACAAAAGATATGTGCAAAGAGGACTTGGAGGCACTCATTACAATGGCAAAGCGCATAAAAGCAAAATAGACGCCGAGTGCAGCCTTAATGGCTTGCACTCGGCGTCCACTCATAGTTCCTTAACAATTCTTTGTATGGGCTTTGATTTTGCCATAGAAATACACAGCGACAAACACATCAGCACTATTAATACTCCGCAAACCCACCACTGCTGCGGATATCTTTGCAAAATCCGTGTTATGTCATCATTTGGAAGCAGAATCCCAAACTTAAACAGCACAATTGATATTGCAGCAAGTAATAGCGACCAGATACAGATCAGTCTAACAATAAAAACTGCATACCAAATCCAAAATTTGCGGTTGCAACGGATTAACAAGCAAAGTGCTGCTGGGAATATAATCCCGCCCATTCCGGCAACTACATATTCTGTAGCTCCGATTGAGTTCATTCTGCACAATATACTCGGCAGTGGAAACCATTGCAACTCCACAACTTTTGCACCAAGCAAAAAAACTACCAAGCCATGCCCAAGTTCATGCAAAAATGGATAGACAAATGCTGCACAAAGCAGTCCTATAGGCAAAAGGCAAATAGCCTTTCTTGTCTTATTCATGCAATCTCTCCTTGAAATTATTTTCCCCCAGCTATTACTGATTTATAAGTGAAAGGCTTGCGAAAAATCTACGCAAGCCTTTCGCTTTAGTAATTAGGTACCCCGTATCCGAGGATTTCGTAGTGACCTACGCTGTACTGGTTTACCCGACAGCTATCACCGGAGTTTCCCTCAACGGTATAAACGATACCGTTTTCGACTTTTTGGACAATACCGGTGTGGTCGGATTGTCCATCCTGCGGACCCGACGAACCCTTGTTATCCCAATCAAAGAAAATAATCATTCCGGGAACAGGCTCGGCAGAGCCGTCGATCCACTGTCCACGATCTTTGAACCACTGGACGCCGTTCACGCAGCCTGCATATTTGGGTACAACACCGGTGTCAATATAGCCGCACTGATCGGCGCACCAGCTTACAAAACAAGCACACCATTCCACACGGCTTCCGAAGCCATACCAAGACCAGTACGGTTCGCCGCCTACATTGCCGACCTGTGAAAGCGCCACGGTGACGATCTGATCGTCACTGTATCGGATACCGTAAAGTACCGCCGCCCAAAGGGAATTGTTTTTGTCCTTGAGAAGCTCGGCAAGGTATTCCCGCTGTTCTGCGTCAAAGCCATATAGGTCAGCCATTTCATCCACTGTCAAATGAGAAACGGTGATATAAAGCGTTGTTTTTGTGACTGTCGTTTCCGTCTGAACGATGTTGCCGTTTCCGTCGTCCGTTTCGGTAATTTCCGTTTCCGAGTGGCTTTCACTGCGGGAGGATATGGAGTTCATCTCCCAAAAGATGTCCGAGAGGATCTGCTTCTTGCTCTCGTCCATCGTGGCAACCTCCTGCGGGTTGTCCGTGTCTGTATTCGTCTTGACTGCATAGACCGCAAGCACATCCTTCCACACGGCTCGACCGCCGCTGATCTCCATATTATCATAAGCTACCGAGTTTTGCTCCGCTTCCATCTTGGCATCGTAATCGGCGTTGATTTCCTGCACGGCTGTCTGCATCGACATTCCCGTGCCGGAATCCTCACCGGAAAAGAATATCCCGAAAACCGAGCCGCAGATCAGTGCAATCAGGCAAATTACGACAATGACCGCAACGGCAACCCAGCCACCTGCGGCGATAGCGGCAACCAGTGCTTTTGTCGCCGCTATGATTGCTTTGACTGCGGCAATCGTTGCTTTAACGGCAGCTTTTACACCGGCAACCGTTGCTTTGACAGTGGCTTTGGCGGCTTGTGCCGCTTTCTGCGATGCTTTCACCGTAGCCTGTGCGGTTTTCTGCGCCGCCTTTGCCGCCTGCTGTGTGGTCTTGATTGCCGTTTTCGTGGTCTTGACCGACCTCTGTGCGGCTTTGGCTGTACCTTTCCCGGCAGTCTTGATGGTTTTCTTACCGGCAGACCTGGCAGACTGTTTGATCGTCTTTTCCGTTTGCTCGACCGCCTTGATGGTCTTATTCCCGGAGGTGCGGACAGTCTGCCTTTTCATCGACTCAGTAGCACGCTTTTCACGAAACTTTTGAACACCGTCCTTTGCTTTGGACACATTCCGTTTCGTTTCTTCCAGTCCCTTGCGCCCCTGCTTATCAAACTGGTGCGCCGCTTCGTGCGTGATACGGTCAACGCCGCCTTCCACTCGGTCGGAGGCGTACTCCTCGGCATTATGCTCATCCGGGTGCGTTGTGTGTTCTGCCTTTTCCTTCGTCTGCACATAGGCGGAGCGCATACGGTCTGCGGCGATTGCCGCTTTGTCGATCTTCTTGATTGTGCCTTTTACGACATCTCTCGTTTTAATATCAGCCATTGAACCCTCCTTTCCGGGGCGTACCCAAACGCCCCTAAATTAAAAACGAGGGGTAAAGGTATAAACACCTTACCCCTCAAAGTGCGGGAGCTGAAAAGTCTTGATATTGCTGGCTTTTTCAGCGCCTATTTTTCGACTCTGCCCGTTTTCTTCTTGCGTACTCTGCCTGCTGAGCTTTGTAAGCTCTTTGAGCGCACTTCTCGCAATATTTCTTTCGGTTGCCCTTCTTGATAATCGGCGTACCGCAGGACACGCACTTTTCAAAGCGTGTGCCAAGAATATCCGCTTCCAGCAAAGGCTCTGCCGGCAAAACAGCTTTGCGGAAATACTTGCAGAGAAGTGAGTATGAGATGCTCTGCACACAGGCGCAGGGTTCTCCGTCATCCAGCGCAAGGCAGTTGCCGTTGTCATAATTGGCACAAAGGCGCTTAATTAGGGCGTTCGCCCTCTGCCGTTGCTTCGGCGTGAGTCTTGGCAGCATCCGCACCACCGTCCTCCGTTATGCGCTTCGCCACGACCACAAGACGGCTGTTGTTGCGGCTGTACTCACAGGTAGACAGCGTAATGAGCTTATCACCGTATTCGGCGGTCACGCCGGTATCATAGAAAGACAGTTCCTTACTTTTGGCAATAAAGTCGTCAAACGCATTGGCGCTCTCTGCGTCTATAAAGCGATAAAACTTGAATGCTTCGGGACTGTCGGTGTAGACCACCGTGCGGAATACGGCAACGATCTCATACTCCTGCTTATCCGTCAGTGTGTTGAAGGTGATCATCCGATGCTCGCTCCAAAAGTCTTTGCTCTTGAACTTTTCAAGGTGGGCAAACATCGAACCGTTGGACATATGGTGTCCATAGATAACAAGATTGTCGGACGGCTCCTGCACATCGCAATCCTCCTGCACATAGGGACAGCCATAGTCGGAATAGTCCTTATCAAAGCCGTGCTTTAGATAGAAATTCGGCTCATTCACCGACTGCATCACGGGATAATTGATGTTGGTATCTGCAATACTGATCCAGCCCACCAAATCGCCGTTCTGCTGATAAAGCTCTGCAAGCTCCGGCAGAAGCATCTTTTCCTCGGAGTATGGAATCTGCTCCGCCGGTTCCGTTGCAGCATCCGTCTGTGCCGCAGCATTCACAAGGTCAGCCAGCTCGCTATAAAGCTCAGCTTGCTTATTCGACTCCTTGTAGTGATCGATAATAAAATAGGTGCTTGCGCCGAGGACGGCTATAAGCACCGCAATAAGAATTGCACAGATTTTCTTTTTCATTGCGTTTCCTTTCATAAAGCGAGTAGGCACCCGCTGAAGTCAGCGAGTGCCTATAAGGTTTGTCTTGTTTATTTGCAGTAGATAGAGATTGCACGCTCGACAAATTTTGCAGTTCCTTCCCCACCTGCTTTATCAATATTCTCGGTAAATTCACCTCCAGCTCCATACATTGCTCCAAGAGTTTGCAGTATTTCAGGGGTGCATTGATAATAATTCTCTGAGATATATGCCTGTAAGCGCTTCACCAAGGCTTGCGCTTCCGGCAATGCAGGATCGCCATCCTTGCATTTGCCAAAATCAGAGAAAATCAGCATCAGTCCTCTTGCAAGCGCTTCTTCTGCATCCTTAGAGCGCCCCTTGTTCTTTTGCGTATATTCCTGATAGGCATTGGTGTGTTGCCACTTTTCTTTTGCTTTCGTAGCGTATTCATCCATCTTTGCCGTATCAAATGCAGAAAAGTCCATATTCATTCCTCCAACCTGTTTTAGTCCACGAGCGAAGGTGATAAGGTTTTCGATATGCTCTTTTTTCAATGTGAGCAAGCATATTTGCTGATCTAATGCCCGATCCCTATCAAAGTCCGGACTTTGAAGAATGGACTGAATCTCTTTGAGAGAGAATTCAAGCTCACGGAACAGCAATATTTGCTGCAAGCGCTCCAGAGTTGTATTGTCATACAGCCGATAGCCCGCTTCGGTATATTCCGCCGGATGCAGTAAACCGATTTTGTCATAGTACTGCAAGGCACGAATGCTAACCCCCGTGAGCTTGCTCACCTCATTGACGGTCATCATTGGTATCATCCTCCTTCGTGGTAATTATAGCATAAACTATTACGCAGTGTCGGAGTCAATACCTTTTTTGAAGAATTTAAGCACCCTCGCCCGGTTTAGTAGTCATCAGCTTATAGAGCTTTGTATGCTTGGGGAATTTGTTGGCAAACGGCACGAGGCTGGAGCCGACCTTGATCAGTCCGTGACCGGCATCCACATTGGTGATATAGGAAAGCTGGGTGTCCGAGATGTTCAGCAGCTTCGCAAGCTCCAATCTGTCCGTGGAAGCCTGATTGAGCATAACAATGAACTCGGAGTTTGCCAGCATCGTTCTTGCCGTGTGGGACTGAAGCAGGTCGTCCACATTCTGCGTGATGCCGGTGGCATAGGCTCCGTACTTTCTCACTCTCTTCCACAAAGTGAACAGGAAGTTTGCACTGTACTCGTGCTGGAACAGAAGATAGATTTCGTCGATGAAAATAAAGGTGTTCTTGCCTTTGGCTCTGTTCTGCGTAATACGGTTGAGAATGGAGTCGAGAACGACCAGCATACCGATAGGCATAAGCTGTTTACCGAGGTCGAGAATATCATAGCAGATCAGGCGATTGTCCGTGTCCACATTGGTTTTCTTGGCAAAGGTGTTCAAGCTGCCGTTGGTGAACAGCTCGATGGCAAGAGCAATTTCCTGCGCTTCCGGTTCAGATTGCTTCAAAAGCTCTGCTCTGAAATCCTGCAAGGTCGGCACTTCGCCGGTATAGTTGTTCTGCTGATAGGTGCGGTAGACGCTTGCCGTACAGCGGTCAATGATGGACTTCTGCACTGCGCCGAGGTTGTTGCCGCCGATAAGCTGTTCGCACAAGGACATAATGAACTCGGATTTCAGGATAACGGGATTTGCGCCGTCACCGTATTCCCGGTTCATATCCATCGCATTGATATGGGTGGGAGAAGTGGCAGAGATGTTGATGATCTCGCCGCCCAGCGCCCGCACAAAGGGCGAATACTCTCGCTCCGGATCAATGATAATAATGTCTGCGTTGCCGGCAAGCACCTGATTGATGACCTCGCCTTTTGCGGTAAAGGACTTACCACCGCCCGAAACACCTAGAATAAACTCGTTGCCGTTGAGGAGCTGTCTGCGGTCTGCGATGATCATATTCTTGGAAATGACATTCTGACCGTAGTAAACGCCATTGGTATGGCAAATGTCCTGCACACGGAACGGGATAAAGACCGCAAGGCTCTCTGTGGTCAGGGTACGGAACGACTCGATCTTGCGGACACCGAAGGGCATCGCCGTATTCAGTCCGTCAAGCTGCTGGAACTTGAGAATACCGAACTGGCAAAGGTGCTTTCTCGCTGTGGTAAGCAGAGCTTCTGTGTCATTGTCAAGCTGCTCCTTGGTGTCCGCCGTGTGAACCATCGTCAGAACGGCAAACATCATTCGCTGGTCACGGGTCGTCAGGTCGTCAAGGAACTCTTTCATTTCCTTGCGCTGTTGTTCAATGTCGTAGGGAAGTTGGGCAGAAAAGTTGTTGTTGGCATTCTGCCTACGCTGCCAGTTGGTCGCATTGGTTTCAACGCCGAGCAGACGGCTTTCGGCTTCTCGCACGGCTTCATCCGTGGGTACGGGGATAACATCAATGGACATCATCAGATTGCGATTGAGATCGGTCATTTCCGCTACCATACTGTCCTTGATATAGGAAGCGTACTCCCGCAGAAACAGCACTCTGCCGTAACGCTCTCCGATCTTGAAATAGTCGCCCGTGAACTCCATCGAGTCCGGGCAGATGAAATCCTTGAAGTCGTGTCCCTTTCTGCGGGTTTCCTTGATGTCGAAGCGGAACTCCGTTTCTTCACCGGCACGGTAAAAGTCGTGGAAAATACGGAGTCGTTCATCCGGCTCCAGCTCCACGCACTTACTGCCAAGCCGCCCAAAGTGGGCGATCAGGTCAGCTCCCACACGGGCAAAGTAGTTTCTCGCTTCCTCAACATTCTTCTTGCACACCGAAATGGTGATGTACTTCTCCTGAATGATAGCGTTTGCGCCGGTGGCTTTTTCAAGAAGCATCCGGTTATATTCCTCACGGTACTCGTCAAGAGCATCGCCCTTCAGGGGGAGAAGAATGGTTTTCTCAAAGTTTGCACGGTTCAAACGGCGGTTGTTAATGGTGATCTTGGTGGTTGCGCCGCTGTCAAGGCTGTTGAGCAGTTCCGAATATTCAAGGAACATCGCTTCTTTATCCTCACGGCTGGCGACGGCATAGTTGATGTCACTGAACTTGTAAGTCTTGGAGAACTTATCTCTGCCCACCTGAAAAATGCCGTCATCGTAAATTGCCTTAATGGGGATCACATCCTGGACACCCCTTGGCACAACAAAGCGTTCTTTATCCTGCTTGAGCAGGTTGCGAAGCGTTTTAATCATTGGCTTTTGATACCTCCTTCTTTTTGTGCTCCATTCCCGGCTTCATCATCTCGTAGTAGGTGTTGGTGGAACGGAAGGTCAGTTTCTTCGGCATAAGGAACTCGGATTTGAACCAAGCCCATACGAACTTTTCCGCCGTCATTCCGTTGTATTTGATAAAACCGAGAGCCGCAAAGGGTGCGGCTCCCAAAATGCACATCCACGATACGGTTTCCGTGCCGACATATGGCTTGAGCAGGAAATAGAGTCCCACTGCCACCACGCAGGCGCAGGCAGAAAAAATGAACTGTCGCATAGACAGTCCAAAGAACATTGCCTCCGTATAGTTGCGGATTTCTCGGTTGATCTTAACTTCCATTGAAGCTCCTTTCTCTGCGATAGCGTTCCTTTGCCTGACGGATTTCCTCGGCACAGACGCATTCATCCGCAAGGCAGTTCACCTTGCCTTTGCGTCTGCCGCCATAATACAGGCAATACCGGCAATCGCAGTCCTCAAGGGTGAACCCCTTGAAGCGGTTATAGATTTTGGTGTTGTTTTTCATAGTGCGCTCCTTACAGTCCCATCATCTCTCGGATAATGCGGTCGCTCATCTTGACCGAGCCAACGAGAACGAGCATATTAAAGAGCAGTTCGCCTACATAACTCCATACCTGCGTGACCGCCGCCGCATCGGGGTTTACTACGGGCGGTGAGGACGCAAAGAGTGAGAAGATGATGCAGGACAGCACGATCACTGCCCCCTCCAAGCAAACGGCGCAGTAGCTTTTGATGAAGGACTTGCCTACATTCTGACTCGGTTCACCGGCGAAGGTGGAAAGCGGAATGGGTGCAAGTGCCGTATACATATAGAGCTTAAAAAATCTCCCGTACACGGTCATTATCAGGATGAAAGACATTACTGTGATGAACAGCCCTCCGATGAGCGTGACAGCCCATAGCGGTATGCTTTCAAAGAATCCGCATTCCTCAACGCTGGTAATCAATTCAGGCGGCAAGACTGTTTGCTGTGGTGTTGAGAAACCCGCCGAACCCATTATCGTCGAGATCGTGCCTTGGACGATATTAAACAGGGCAAGCATAAGCTCCATACCGTAGGTGATGGCACCCTTGGCGATGGCAAAGCGAACGAACAGCTTCAGAGCGTGTTCCGGTTTCTTGACTTCTGTGAAGTTCCATTAGAGAGCACAAAGCAAATACCCTCATATCCGAAGATACAAGGGTATGCTTAACAGTCATGCACTTAGGTATTTCTTCATCTCTGCCTTTACCTTTTCTCTGGCGGCCGTCACAGCACGACCTACGGATTGTTGGCTGCAATGCTCGATTTTCCCTATCTCCTTATAAGTCATCTCATATTCATAGTGGAGCAGGAAACGCCGCCTTTGCACTTCCGGCAGCTTGCTGATAATCCTCTGGAGCAGTTCTGCCCGCTCTTCCTCAAGAATAACCTCCTCAATGCTTTTAGGCTGTCTTACCGCCCGCCAGTTCAGAGTTTCCTCCATAATCTCCGAAAACTCTCTGTGGCGGTAATCCCAACCTTCAATTTTCCGTTCGTCAAGTTCCAGTCTCCGAAATGCCATGTAAAAGTCATAGGATACACACAGCTTTTGGATTTTTCCCTGCCCGTCACGAAAACTGATATGATAGCTTGTTCCTGCCTCCGTCACGACTTCCCGAAGCCAGTATGACCGTTTAGGTATTGCCATTCCCTTGTTCCTCCTGCTAAAAAATGGGTGAGAAGGGTTGTCCTCTCACCCAGTAGCCCGCAGGAAACAGCAGGGCTTTAGATACTATAAGAGTTTTCTCAGCTTTTTCCGCAGATGGTCTAACCTTGCATAGACAGCGCCCGCCGATAAATCAACCATTGGCGCAATCTCCTTTAGGGAATATCCCTGCATTTTCAGCAGGACAATCTGCAGGGTACGCTTGTCCACCGTAAACAATGCACGGTATAGGTTTTCGTCCTCGATTTCATTCAGCATATCCCAGACTGTTTTAACCTCCATAGGCGGTTCCTGCATGGCAGTTTCCGCTATGTATTCCCCTACATCATTCAGGCGTGTGTAAAACCGTCTGTCGGAATTAAATTCTTCTCTATCAAAAGTGCGGATTTCCTCGATAGTTTCTTCATCAACACCGCACTCCCGTAAAATCTTTTCTTCTTTCTCTTTCCAGAGCCGCCATCTGCGCTCTGCCTTTCCGTGGTTGTATGCCACTGTTCTTTACCTCCAATCTGAATTTTTTTGAAAATCCAGATTGGCAGGCGGAGAGCGACACCCAACACCAGAAACAGGTTTGTCCTGTCTCTTGACAAAAAGCGACAAAAGAAAAACCGCAAAGGCTGTCAGACCATTGCGGCTATGAGAAGTAAAAGTTCTTTTATGTAGATATTTGTCATCTATTTTGAGCGCATAAAAGAGCCATATCAGAACAAGGATTTTTTTAACAGGTTATCCTCGTTTCTGTCTGGTAATATGTAGAACGCCGCACAGACCAGCGGCAGAATAGAAAGTGAAGAAAGACGCAAAAAATCCCTCCAAACTCAAACGGGTCTGGAGGGTAAACTATCCACTTTGGCGTGAAGAAACAGCCCACCAAAAACACCGTTTTTTTATTTGGTGGGCTTGTCCAACCTATATTCTATGAAAAGAAAGAGCCGATAAACTGTGATTTCTCACAAGTTCATCGGCTCTGCGTCTATGCGTCTGGCTCTTTGATGACAGTTATCTGTAATTCTTTCGCATTGATTAAAGTTTCCCGTTTGCATTTAGGACAGTAGAGGGGATAGTTCTTCAATACAGTATCTTCTCTAATTCTGTCACGAGTTTTACTCCCACAAACAGGACAGTATATCCACTGTATTTGTTGCATAAGTAAATCCTTTCATACTTTAATATTCTGGAAAAAGGATATCGATACTTAACCTGCTGTTTTCATATTTTGCTGATATAGTTCCATTCATTTCCTCAACAAGTGTTTTAGAAATTGCCAATCCTAAACCAGTCGATTTTCTGGCGGCTTCTACGGTATAAAAACGGTCAAACAAACGCCCCACCTGTATTTCATCTAATCCAGAAGCCATATTAGAAAAAGTAACCTCTCCACGCTCTGACAGAACGATTTTCAAATCCCCATCACTGTATTTTATAGCATTACTGATTAGGTTTGAAAACACACGGGACAACGCTGAACGGTCAAGCATTCGCATTACTTTTGTTTCGGATATTTCTATCTCAGGTACAATATTTCGTTCCGTTAAAACAGTATAAAATGCTGCTATACTTTCTTCCAATACTGTATTGAGAACAACATGTTCTTTAATAATATTATCTTTTGTTGAAATGATAACAGAATATCTGAAAAGTTCCTCTGAAAGCTGCGTCAAAATATCCACACGGTCTTTAATAATTCTAATGTACCGATTGACCGTTTCCGTTTTTTCTTCTCTATCTAACAGTTCTAAATAACCACATATAGCTGTAAGCGGTGTTCGTAAATCGTGAGAAATGTTCGTTACTGCACTTTTTAATTCCAAGTCTCCCTGCTGAAAACGATGGCGTTCGCTGCGTAATTTTCGCAGTTCCGTATTTAGCCCATTCGCCAACTTTAACATCGTTTTATCACGGTGGGATATATCAATCAGCGTATTGGTTTCGGTCGTTAGCCGCTCGGCAAATGCCTCTTGTATTTCCCTTGCAGTTCTCTGTACAAGAAGAAGTTTAATAAGTAAGCCAAGAATAATAATCAACAAAATGCCGATAACGACTAACAACCAAAATTCCATAATATCTCCTTATCTATTTCAGTTCTTTCTTCTTGAAGAAGAATACTCCAAATCCTGTAGTCAACACGATGATAATTAACGAATAAGCAGGCAAAACGGTAATATTATTTGCTTCCAATGAAACACATTGTAGTGCCTGACCTCCGGGAACAAAATCATAAAGGAACTGGACAACTTTTCGCTCGCCACCTTCAAGATAATTGGGATTCGGAATTTCTTGATACTCCTGTCCATTGTCTGTCATCATAAGTCCCATATTGGTTTCAGGCTCGTTTAGCATTTTGTTAAACTGTGCTCCTGCAAACAAAAGCAGAAACGCTAACAAGATACATACAACAGCCGTAATTGCTTTATTGTGATTCAGCATGGAAATCAAAGTAAAAATGGAAGCAAATGCAATGGCAAGAACAAACACCGCCAAAGTAAATAATAGAACCTGCTTAATGTCCATTTCAAAGAATCCAAGCAACGGAATTCCTATACAAAGATAAGCAATAAAAAACGCTGCACACATGACAACGCCCACGAGAGCGCAAATGATCAAATTTGATAAATAAATGGAAGTTCTCTTTTGACCAATGACTACTTTATTGCGGATTGTGCCATCGCTGTATTCTGTTCCAATAAAGAGGCTGCAAAAGACCGCCATGACAACACCGATAAAAAGAGCACAGGCAAAGAATCCATTATCAATATTGTTGATATAGCCTGACTTCTGCATATCTATATATCTCATTACGGGGAAGAATACCCCTGCTCCGAACATAAAAATCAAAGCAATCCAAAAGATTTTATCTTTTCTCAAGCGGATAAAACCCGCAGACAACAACTTGCTCATTATTTTTTACCTCCCACTAAACTGACATAATAGCTTTCCAAACTTTCGTCCCGTTCCTGCATAGAAATCACTTCACAGTTTTCCTTCGATAACGCCAAAGTGAGTTTGGAAACATTGACTTTTGCAAATACATCAGCCGCCTTGTCAGAGATAATGTTGTAATCTACCTTCATTCCGTCTAAAACACGAGCAAGGGTTTTCACATTCGTCACTTCAAGACGGATACATTTACGACAAGCTGCTTCTAATTCCTCCGCACTGATTTCTTTTACCATTCTTCCATTATCAATAAAACCATAGTGGGTGGCAAGGCGTGATAATTCATCAAGAATGTGGCTTGATATCAAGACAGTGATTTGATGCTCACGATTGAGTTTCAGAATTAACTCACGCATTTCAATAATGCCTTGCGGATCAAGCCCGTTGATAGGCTCGTCGAGTACTAAAAAATCAGGATCGCCTGCAAGAGCTATGGCAATACCTAAGCGTTGTCGCATACCAAGAGAAAAGTTTTTCGCTTTCTTGTTTCCTGTATTTTCAAGACCTACCAATTTAAGTAATTCTGGTATACTGTCGTAGGAAGGAATACCAAGAACTCGATACTGTTCTTTCAAATTATCAACAGCAGTCAAATCCATATAAATAGATGGAGTTTCTACTACCGCCCCCATTCGTCTGCGGGACTTCAAAATTTCTTTGTGGGAATTGCTCACACCATACAGGGAATAGTCACCAGATGTAGGCTCTTGCAGCCCACAGATCAATCTGATTAAAGTTGTCTTTCCGGCTCCGTTTTTTCCAACGAAACCATAGATTGCCCCTTTCGGGACTTTCATTGTGAGTCCGTTCAACGCCTTGAAGTTTTTATAGTTTTTGCTCAAGGAATTTGTTTTTAGAACATACTCCATAAGATTACCTCCTTATCTTTGATGGGCATAGTATAAGCCCAAACAGTAAAGATAGCGGTAAAGAAAAGAGTAAAGAAATAGTAAAGATTTATTCTTCTTTCATTTTAAATCCAATTCCCCAGACCGCTTCTATATAGTCCTTGTTATTGATTTTCCGTAACTTTTTTCTTAAATTGCTGATGTGCATTTTCAATGAGCTTTCCGTGCAATCAGGTGTATCTTCACTGATACGGTCTAACAACAACGATTTCGTAATAACTTGAGTAGGATTTTGCATGAGCAATTTTAAAATGGCATATTCTGTTCTCGTCAATTTTATTTCCATATCAATGATTTTCACAATATGAGTATTTGTATTAAGAGTAATATCTCCAAAAGTCAATTCTGACGAAGAAAGCATACTTTCCGTATTTCTAAGATGTACGAAAATTCTGGCTAAAAGTTCTTTCATATTAAATGGCTTCGTTACATAATCAACTGCACCACCAAGCAGTAAATCAACTTTATTATCAATATCAACTTTGGCGCTTACAATGATAACGGGTATTCCCTTTATTTTCGGAAGTACATCTTCTCCATTTAATCCCGGCAACATCAAATCTAATAGTATAAGGTCTGGCTTTGATTGAGATAAAACCAATAAAGCTTCTGTTCCTGAATAAGCACGAGATATTTTATAACCCTCTTTCGAAAGAGTTTCCTCAAGCATATTTCCGATATGTATATCATCATCAATAATTAAAATTTGTTTCATCGTCCAGCAACTCCGTCTTGATTTTTGTTTGTTTTATATCTGCCATCAGCAGGCTTTTTGGCATTTTTAGGAATGAGCCATACTCTGCTCAATCGAACAACATTATTTATGCGATTACATTCACATAATTTTTGCACTCGTCGTTCTGATAAACCCCATAGCTTCGCCGCTTCTTGCACCGTCATGTATTCAAACATAATAACGCCTCCTACACAATAGAGATATTTATATTATAGGCGGTCAGCCGAATAATATCAAGCAACCAAGGACAATGTAACACTTTCAAATAGATATTCTTTTTGTTTTAGGCTGTTTGTGACGCATAAAATGTGGTGGACAGGGAATTTCCCTATCCACCACGAATTTAAAGTTCTGAGCGTTACATTTTTAATTATCAATAATATTCCTCTCCATAATCTCCCTTGCACACGCCCGTATGTTATTCATTCTCTGCACCCATTCTAAGGTGTTTTCCGCCTTTAGCTGCTCTGTGATACCCTGCGCCCGTTTCATCTGCTCTGTGAGTCTTTCCATGCGTTCCTGCGCCTGCCTGTCGATGTCGGCAAGGTAGGCGTTCAGCCTGCCGCTTGTGAGCAGGGTTATGTAGGTGGCTCTACGGTATTCTTTCAGATAACGCAAGTGCCTCTGCCCCCATACGCCTATGGGCTGTTCTTTTTCATGTGGCACGGTAAGGCAGGGGAGAAGATAATCCCTCTGCTGTTCATAAGTGCCGCCCAACTGTTCAAAGATTGATTTTGCCATTGTCATTCCCTCCATTACCGCATTTTTATTTTTTTCGTCTTTGCGTACATGACCTTTATCAGCAGCTTGTCCACGCAGTCCGTATATCTGCCCGCCGCAAGTAATTTGTTGCGGAAATCAATCAGAGCGTGAAATACAAGCTGCCTTTCTTCCTCGCTAAGATACAAGCGATATTTTCCCATAGCCTTTCCTTTCTTTGAGAGGGCAGACGTTTTTCCTGCAAGGATGTTTCAGCACCTTTGCGGAAAATACCCGTTCCCCTATGTAGCCGCCGAAGCGGTAACAGATTTTAATCATCTGTTCTGCCCCGGCATTGGTTTCCGTGCGGTCATAGACCTCAATCCTCTCCACAAGGAGATTGAGGTTTTCCGCAGTCAACTCCTGTATTCCCACATACTGCGTCATCAGTTCCGCCCACCTGACAGCGTTCTGCTGATTATCCCTGACCTCCTGCATGGCGGTTTCTAATGTCTGTATCTGCTCTAAAAGCTGTTCCTGCTCGGTCTGATACTTATCCATCAGACGATTAAAATTGTCATGGGAGATACGCCCCGACACACTGTCCTCATACAGACGGTCAAACAGTCTCGTCACTTCCTCATACCGTTTCTTTGCCGCTTTCAGCCTTTCAGCATTGTTTTTTCCTTTGCTCCCGTCCGCTCTGGCGTTCATTCTGATTGCCAGAGCCACCGCTTTCTCTCTGTCCTCATAGGCAAGGCGGGCATGATATTGAATATCCGCAAGCACCGCCTTATATAAATCCTCATAGAAAATACGGTGGTCTGTGCAGGCTTTGGTGTCATGGGCGTAAGTGGTACACACATAAATCCTGTGTCTTTTTCCCGTCCAGTAGCGCAAGCCTAACGCCTTCCCGCAAGTACCGCACTTCACAAGCCCCGCAAAGGGAGAGACAAAGTTGTCGGCGGTATCCCGCCTGCGGCTCAAAATCTTCTCATTCGCCCCGTCAAAGACTTCCTGCGTCACAAGCGGCTCATGGGTGTTCTCCACAGTAATCCAATCCTCCTGCGGTACTTTCTTTGAGGCGTTGACCTTGAAGATACTCTCGGTCTTGCACATCACGCAATGCCCCAGATAGAGGGGATTGGAAATGATATTGCGTATAACGGTGTGCGACCACTCATACTTGTTCTCTGGATTTTCAAACCGCTTGGAGTAATCCTTTTCGCCCCTGCTATGCAGCCACCATGACGGGCAGGGTACTTGTTCCCTGCGGAACACGGCAGCGATTTTATGCGCTCCCATGCCTGCGTTGGCAAGCGCAAAGATCCGTTTCACAATCCACGCTGTTTCCTCGTCCACGATCAGCTTGTTGTGGTTGTCGGGGGATTTGCGGTATCCGATAGGGTTAAAGGAAGAACGGTACAGCCCCGCCTTTGCCCTCGCTCGTATTGAGGAACGGATTTTGCGGGAATTATCCCGGCTGTAAAACTCGTTCATCACATTTTTCAGAGCCGCTATATCGTTGTTCTTATTGGCGGTATCCACGCCGTCATTGACTGCGATATACCGCACATTCTTCATCGGGAAGTAAATCTCCGTAAAGTGTCCGACCTTCAGATGGTCACGCCCCAGACGGGATAAGTCTTTCGTAATGACCACATCAATCTTTCCCGCCTCGATGTCATCGAGCATACGGTTAAAACTCGGACGGTCAAAATTTAATCCGCTATACCCATCATCCACATAGATTTCTACTGTCAGAAAGCCATGCTCCTTTGCGTACTGCGTCAGCATGGCTTTCTGCGTTTTGATACTCTCACTGTCGCCCTGCAGCATATCGTCTTTTGATAAGCGGCAGTACAGAGCCGCCCTTAACATTGCCATTCAGCTCGCCTCCTTTGTATCTGTACTGCCCTCATTGTATTGCGGAAGTTTGATTATCTCAAAGGTGCGGGGAGAGGTTTTTCCCCTCCGCACTTCGTTTACAAGCAGGGAAATAAATAACTCCCGCATATCTGCGCCGCCCGTGTAAGCCGCCTGCACGATGATTTTCGGGCGTACCGTTGTCTTTGCCATAGGCATATCCTCCCTTCAAAATCTCACTGTTCCAGTTCTTTTTTCAGAGCCGCAAGGAGTTTCTCCGCCTCCGCCTTTGTCAGCGTAATGCCCTTGCCGCATTTCTCACGGGCAGGGGAAAAGCTGCGGATGTCGTATTTCGGCTCGTTCCCATTCCACGCAATCAGGTTGATTTCCTTTGTATAGCCGCTGTCCCCCGTGGAGAGGACAGCGATTTCTCTTACGATTTCATACTGGATTTCTTTCATCAAAGCCCTGTCCTTTCTGTCTGTTACCCGCCGAGAAAAGAAGATTATCGGCTGTCACGGTTTCGTTTTTTCTGCAATTCACGCTCCAGAAGTCGGAGAATAAAATCCTCCATCTGCTTTGGCGTTGTGCCCCTGGGAAAATATTTCCGCAGTTTGTCCACGCCGATCTTCACGGTTTCCTTCTGGTTCGCCTTTTCCTCAGTCATGATCGCAAAGATGGTATCCATATCCAGCCGCCCCATCTGGCTTAACTTTTTCATGCGCTGCGCCTGCGAAAGAGAGGGAGTCGCGTCCTCGCTCTCCATCGTAATCCGCAGGTTTTCCTGCTCATCCTTTTTCAAAAAAGACAGTTCCACCGCAGGGGTAAGGGCAATCTGCCCCTCGTCCACCATCTGTAAAATTGGCGGGATTAACTCGGTCAAACGGATAAAACGCTGTACCGTGGTCTTTCCAACACCAAAGCCCTGCGCTACTGTTTCGTCTGTCCGCAACTTCGTCCCAACCTGGGACGAAGTTAAATCCGTGCGGTATCCCTGCCGTTTCATCGCCTCCAATTTCATCTTGTAGGCAAAGGCACGCTCGCTTGGCAGGATATTTTCTCTCTGGATATTGCTGTCCACAAGGGTAATGATCGCCCGGTCACGGTCTAAGGGCAAAACAAAAGCAGGGATGGTTTCTATCCCTGCAAGCTGTGAGGCACGGACACGCCGCTGTCCTGCGATGACTTCGTAACCGTTCCCGTCCTCTTTCGGGCGGGTTATGATAGGCGTTACCACACCAAACTCTTTGATACTCTCAGAGAGTTCCATCAGCAGTTCATCCTCCACCAGATGAAACGGATTATCGGGGAATGGGTGTAAATCCTCAATCTTCAGCACAGTAAAATCCTGTTTTTTCAATGGCTTTCCTACCTTTCTCTTGACTTCTTTCTGTTCTGTTTCTGCAATTCTTCCAATACTTCGGGCGGGATTTTCTTAAGCAGGCGTTCCAACTGCTGATTGGTACGCTGCAGTTCAAATATCTTCTGATTTGCCTTCTGCACTTTCAATTCCTCTGCGTATTTCTCGTCACGCAGCCGCCCCGCATAGTCGCTTTCCTGCCCGATCTTCTTTTTGAGACTGTCGATATAGGCGCTCTGTTTTCCGATCTCCCGTGAAAACTTTTCCGCCTCCGGCAGCCATGCGGAAAGCAGGGAGAGCGCTTTATCCCGTTTCTTCCCTGGGTTAAAAGCGTTAATCTCGGACAGCGCCGCCACGATTTCCTCATACTGTTTATCCAGCCTGCCGCCTAACTTAAAGAGCCATGTGGGGATATGCTTTCGCCCTGTAATCATGGATGACTGCCCCCGTTCCAACTCATTCCACCGTGAGGACATACGCTCATGGTAGGCGGTCTGCCACTCGGATAAAGACTTCTGGTTGCCTAAAAAGTATTTTGCAGACAGCTTTCCCTCCGGCGTGATTGGCACAAAGCAGAGGTGCATATGGGGCGTTTTCTCGTCCATATGCACCACAGCAGAGAGAATATTTTGTTTTCCCACACGCTCCGCTATGAAGTCCAAAGCCATAGCAAAGTAGGCTTTCTGTTCTTTTAGCGGTAAGCTGTTCATAAATTCAGGAGAGGCGGTAATGAGGGTTTCCACCATCATCACGCTGTCCTTGCGTACCTTGCAGCTCGCCGTCTGCACCATGCGGTTGATCTCTTTTTTGTAGGTGTAGCGTGGCGGCGGTACAAGATGGTAGTTGTACTTGGAGCGTTCCATATCAATATCGGGATTGCTCTTGTACGCCTCTTTCTTCCGTTCATTGTGGCGTTCACAGGCAGCCACGGAGCCTGCCTTGCGTTTCTGGAAACGCAGGATTGCGTAAGGCATAATCGTTCCACTCCTTTCTTTTCTCGGCGGGTGTTCTTTGGGCGGTGACAGTGGTGACAGTGATGACAGTGGTTATGGGATACCCTCCCAGACCGCACAGCACTGTCACCGGCACCGCCTTTCCCCGCAGCCGCAGGCGGCGGGGAGCAGGGCGCAAGCCCTGCATAAAGGGAGTCCAGAGGGAAAGTCTGGCACACTCTCCTTGCTTGCAAGGTGTAGTGTGTTACACCCTGCAAAAGCGGGCTGTAAAAACCGGAACGGTTTTTCAGCCGCAGGGGTGGGTTTACGAGCCGAAAGAGGCGAGAAAAGCCCACGCCTGCAAGGAGCGTTTGCGGGGTGTTCTCCCGCAGGGTGGCAGGGCGCAGATTGTAAACGCATTACTATCGCCGCCACGCCTGCCACCCGAAGGGCAAGACCGCCGGACTTCACTTTGCTGTGTCGTCAATGACAGCCGCAGGGGGTATCCCAACATCGCTGTCACTGCTGTCATCACTGTCACCCGCCTGCCTTGTGAGCGTGATCTGTCTGCCTTCCTTCTTCCTGCGGTACGCATAGCCGATATGATTGTCTGATAAAAAGGTCGTGCGGTACTCATTGAGCCACTTGGTAATGACCGTGGGCGGAGTGTCTGTTTCCGCCATCGCCGCCAGAAGTTCCGTGGCTGTGCCGCACCATTTCTCTTTCTCCTGCATGAACGCTACCAACCGAAAAAGAACAGTCGGTATGCTTTCCTTTGCAAGCTGCTCCTGCCCCTTGCGCTCCACCATTTCCCAACTACACGCTCTGAAACGCAGGGTAAACTCCTGATACGGGGTATCCCTGCCGACACAGTAGAGCCTTGCGGTATCGGACGCACGGGTTTCCTTTTCCAGTACAAAGGTGGCGTCTGCACTTCCTGTCAGCCCCGTTGTCCCAGATACCTTGTTGAACACATCACTGTCATTTTGCTTGCGGATATGGTGGACGACAATGACCGCAAGGGAATGCCGGTCGGCAAACTCCTTAATCTGGGAAATATCCCCATAATCACTGGCATAGGCATTGTCCTTTGAGGCGGTGCGTATCTTCTGCAAGGTGTCGATCACAATAAGCCTGCTGTCAGGGTACTCCTTCAGATAGTCCTCCAACTGCACAATAAGACCATCCGTCAGCTTGCAGCTCGCCACAGCGAAGTGCAGGCGGCTGTCTGCCTCGTCCGTCAATCGGAAAAGCCTGTCCTGTATGCGGAAAAAGGTATCCTCAAGACACAGATACAGAACATCTCCCGCCCGTGTCTCCATCCCCCAGAAAGGCAGCCCCGCCGACACGCATAAGCAGAGTTTCAGCATGAGCCAGCTTTTGCCGATTTTCTGTGAGCCGCAGAACAGGATCAGCCCCGTGGGGATAAGACCGTCCACCACAAAACGGGGCTTGTCAAGCGGCTGATAGAGCAGGGTGTCTGCGTCCACCATGTTCAGCTTTTGCATGGGTGTCCTCCTTCCGCTTTCGTCTGGTTGTTGCATACTTGTCCATAGGCATTAGACCTCCTTAAAATTTTTATATCCCTGCCATAAAGACGGGGATATGTAAGCACAGCCATTCCATACGGTTCCACGCTTTCCCAAAGCGGCGTTGTCACTGCCTATGCTGTGCATGGATTAAGCAATGGGTGCGCTCGTATCGTGGCGGCACTGTCCGTTGCGGCAGGTATCTCTCCGGCGGCTGCTATGAAGTTTTCAAGGTACGAATAGGCAATTTGCCCCTTACCTTACAGCCCGTGCGGATAGCCGATTTTGGACACTGTGTTCTGATTTTTTGAAAAAGAAAAGCACCTGCATATATCCGTTCCTTTTCTCGGATAGTGCAAGTGCCTGCCATCAGATAAATCCGTATTCAGTTGTATATGTTCTCTAACAGAAGTTCACATCTGTGAACGAGCCGCAGGTTTTGACCATACCGGCGACGAAGAACAGCACAAGGAGTGCAAGGCCGATAGACTGCACTGCGCCGTTGATGTTGACGATCACGCCCCATATCCCACCGCCTTTGAAGTCCTGCGGCGTTGTCGTGATAAGCTGCCAGATTTCCGCCAGCTTTTCGTTCCAAGTTTCCAGTGCGTTTTCAAGGTTTTGTACGACCCAGTTGTCGCTCACGAAAAGCACCTCCTTTCAAAGAATAAGGGGTGCTCCCGATTTTTCGGGAACACCCCTCGGTGTGAAATTTCTTAGCCGACAATGAGGTCGAGGATTTCCTTTGCAAAGGTGATGATGACGCCGCCCGCAAGGGTCAGGAAACCGTTCGCTCGCTGAGAAGGATCGTGGGACTTCAGGGACAGACCGACCTGCACAACTCCAAAGCCCAGCAGGATAAGTCCAATCGCACGGATCAGACCGAAGATAAAGGTGGACAGGTTATTGATAACGGTAATAGGGTCGCCGGCAGCAAAAGCCGTGACCGAAGTACCGAGGATGAGTGCCGCACCCATAATGGCGGTGCAGTAAATGCGGAAGCCCTTCTTGACCTTGCCGGTCATAGGCAGCTTTTCGGTATGCTTCTCGGTGTTCTTCTTAAAAATGTTCATATTAGTTACCTCCGTAATTTTGTTGTTGTATTGTTGTTGGTTTCCGAGTTGAAATCCTCATCGGACAGCAGCTCATAGGTGTTTTCCGATACCTCTGTATCCGGCAGAGTATCGGGGTCGAGGTACTGCACCTCAATGGTCGCAACATTACTTGTGACCTTGCCGTGCTGATAGACGCCGCCTTTTCCGTCGGCAGTCAGGTCAACGGCGGGGTGCTTGAGAATGTCGTATTTTAAGTCCATCACAGGGAGTTCCCCTCGGATGAACAGAATGGCGTAGCGGTTATCAAGCATACGAACCTCATCCGGGGTCAGAAGCTCTCGACCGCTGATCTGATAGTTGGTGGAATAGTTTCCGCTTCGCCCGGAGCTTTTTCCGTAGGTGTTCGTGTCGATGGTTTCCTTGCCCAGCAGTTCAGACACATACTTGTGCGTGGACTGCTCATTGCCTCCCAAGTAGAGGAACTCATCGCAGTTGCCGACGATGGATTCCCACTGCTTTTCAAACAGTGCCTTGAGCTGTGCCAAGTTCTGCAAGATGATACTGACGAATACGCCACGGGAACGCATAACGGAAAGGATCTTATCGAAGTCGTCCGGCAGGCTGACATTGGCGAACTCATCCATCAGGAAGTGAACGGGAATTGGCAATGCGCCGCCGTGAATATGGTCAGCGGAAAAGAAAAGCTGCTGAAATAGCTGGGTATAAAGGATGCTGACCAAGAAATTGAAGCTCGAATCGTTGTCCGGGATAATAGCGAACAATGCCACTTTCTTTTCGCCCATAGAAGCAAGGTCAAGCTCATCGGTACAGGTCAGTGCCGCCAAGCTCTCCAAGTTGAACTTTTCAAGCCTTGCGGCAAGGGTGATCTGAATGGATTTCAGCGTCTTTGCCGAACCGGTGTGGTAAGACCGATAGTATTTCAGAGCGATATGGTCGGGTCTGTCCAACTCCAAATCGGCAAACAGACAGTCCAGCGGTGAAGGTCGTGGATCTTCCTCATTGTCGATGGCAGCCGCTTGTAGCATCTCCATTACCATTGCAAAGTTCTGCTCATCCTCCGGCGCTTCGTAGTGAAGATAATAGACGAGAGCAGACAGCAGCATTGAAGCTGAGGTATCCCAAAAAGGGTCGTTACTTTGTGACCCCTTTGGCGTTGTGCTCTTGAACAGATTTGTCACAAGCCGTTGCACATCGTTGTCTGAATGGAGATAGACAAACGGGTTATAGCAGTGGCTCTTTTCCATTGAGATCAGATCGAGAACTCTGATCTCATAGCCCTTTTTCTCCAGCAAATTTCCCACATCCCGGACGATCTCGCCCTTCGGGTCAAGAATCACGAAGCTGGTATTTGCCTGCATCAGATTTGGTTTGCAGTAAAAGCGGGTCTTACCGGCACCGGAACCGCCGCAGACAAGGGTGTTCAGATTGCGGCGGTGTTTCTTGCCGTTGAGTCCGATACGGACTGCCTGCGTCATCAGCTTGTTTTCGGACGGTGGGTTCTGCCGGTATTTCTTGTCCACGGCTTTGGCATTGCCCCATTTTGCGCTACCGTGTTCCTCCCGGCGTCGGTAGTTCCTGCGTGTAGAGAAGTAGATGCCGATGCCCATTCCATAGCAGAGAAGCAAAACGAGGACAGTTTTTACGCTGTCCTCGCAAAGCACTATATGAAACGGGTCGCTCATCACATTCATCAAGCTCGGCAGTATCTCCGGCAAGCCACCCTTAACGGATGGTGCAACGAGAAGTCCGAGCCACACAATCGGCAGGATGCCGAGTACGGCGAGAATGATCGAGGTCTGTCTGTCGTTATCTCGATTCACGACAGGAGCAGTCCTTTCTTTCCACTACCTTGAACTTTTTCTTTGGGGCATACCCGACCTTGATGATAAGATCATCCACGGCATCGGTGGATTTACCCTCATTCATCAGTTCGGTTTTGGTATCGTTCAAAGCTCGAATCACTACGCCGTGTTCATAATCGTCCAAGGCGATGTGATAGCGTTCCTCTTTCATCGCTCACACCTCATCTTTCCTGATCTTTGCTTCGGTCTGCTCGGCGACGGTAGATTTCCTCCGACACACGAGAGCCGATCTCGCTCATCGCAGAACGGGTCTTGGAAAGCTCCGCACGAATTTCCTTTGGGGACTTGCCCGCCAGCTCCTCCGGGATACGGTCAATGGCGAAGTTCTTCACATCCACGCCGAACTTACGGCAGAGCATATAGCCGACACATACGGCAGAGAAGCCCATATCTCTGCGGCTGTATGCTTCGCAGTTCATTGCAAGCTGAGCGTGACCAAGCTCCTGTGCCACGCACTGGCAGAGGGCAACGCTGTTCCCAATGTCCCGCTTGATATAAAGCGTCTGATCCTCGTTCTTATAGAACGCCCCCATATTGGGAGAAGGCAGCTCTTCCACAGTACTCACATCAATGGGAGCCGTGTCGAGCATAATGGCAACGAGCTTTCGGGGGTCACGGTCAAGGGTAGGTGCAGCAGGCTTCTTGCCGCTGGTCTGCGCCACATCGAATACCTTCTTCACATTGTAGGCAATACCGGTAGAGCCGTCATTCTTGGTGTATTCCACAGGTTCAAGAATGGACAGGCTCTTGGCACCCTTATTGACCTTCACGCCGTCCTCCTGCCAGTCACGAAAATCCTTGAGCTGAGTCGCCTGCGGCTGCTGCTTGTAAATGAGCAGAGCGTTGGCGGCAGAGTAGCGATCCATTCGTGCCTGCGTATCGAGATATGCCCTGAACTTGTCGGGGTCACGGACGATCTCAGTAGCGGTATCGTCGATCATCTGATACACGGCATCTTTCTCCGCCTTTTTCTTGGCGGCGTATTCCTCCGGGGAGAGCTGCGGACGAGCCGCAGTCCCGGACTTCTTGGGGGTGAAATTGTTCGTCATAGCTGATTACCTCTCTTTCGATTTCTTATGCTTTTTCGGCTGGGTGTGAACCGTCTGACGGTTCGGTTCGGGAGTCTTGCTTTTCTCCTTGGAAAGCGCAGGCTCGGCACGGTCTGCTTCTTTGTCAGCTTTTGCAGCAACCTTGTAGCGCTCCAGCTTTTCTCTCACGGAAGGCTTCTTGTCTGCCTGCTTTGCTGTACCCCGGTCAATAGCCGTACCGCTGATCTCGGAGCTTCGCTCGGACGGAGGGCTTTTTTCCGTCTTTGCGACCGTAGGGTTTTCGTGGGACTGACCTTCTTTCTGCAAAGGCTTTCCCATTGCTTCTTCCACAATGATCTCGCCCTTCGTTTTCGTCGGCACTTCCTGTGCCACGGCTTCACGGTCAGCCTTGTCCTGTTCTGCCTGCGTGATAACGCCAGCCTTATCGACCTTACCGATTTCAAAGCGTTCCACAATGCGCTGGATTTTGGAAGCGTCCTCCGCACGGGCGATAATATCCACGGGAACATCATCTCCCTTGGCGCTCTTATCTCTCAGGACGCAGTAGAGAACGCCGTAGCGTTTTGCCTGTTTGGTGAACTGTGCCAAGTCCTTGTTCGGGATAGAAAAGACTTTCAGTTCCTTGCCGGACTTGATCATATTGGTGAGTCGTGCCTTGCCTTTGGTCTGCTGCTCCTGCTTCAGCACGGACACAAGAAGCAGGGCGACATTTTTTGCCGCCGAGCCTGTAAGTTTTGCGGCGACCTCAAAGCCTTCAAGCGAGAGCCTGACGACCTGTTCAGCCGCATCACCGCCGTTGTTCATAGTTGCGGTTCTCCTTTCGTTTCGATTTTTCTTCCTCTGCCCGGACTGCATCCACCTTTTCCTCGATGACCTTGGAACGGACAGCGATGTCCTGACAGAGCTTGACCTCCTTGCGGAGTTCTTGCAGCTTCTCAGTAAGAAGCGAGATACTTGCCTTTGCCTGTGACAGCTCTGCATCTGTGATGTTCACTTTTCGTATTTCATTTCGGAGGTGCGTTCTGTCGGCAGTTAAGGTCTTGATCTGCTCCTCGACCGAGTGCTGATAGGAAAAAAGCTGTTCGTCTGTACCGATGTGGTGCTTGCCGAGCAGCGTGACTTGTTTGGTGAGTTCATCTATCTTCATCAAGTCCTCTTTGAAAAGGTAGTGAACTCGTGCGTGATTTTGTTGTCCTGACTTGTACTTCGGCAGATAGCCGAGCCGGTAGCAGTAGTAGAGATACAGTCCATACAGACCGCCGACTTTTCCAATTCTGTCGCTCCGTGTTCGGAGCCGGTATTGCTTCGGTCGGTAGGTTTTCGGCTGGAACGGCACAAAGTTGATGTTGTCACGGTTTTCGATAAGCCGCTGGGTAATTCGTTCCTTGGTGTATTCCTCACCGAGTCTGTGCAACCGGATGGGGCGTTCATCGCCCTTGCCCTTGATTGTCCAATACTTCCGCTTGGGATTGGAGCCAAGGGTGTATCCCATCTCGGACAGATGATATTCAAGTTGCCGAAGATTGTGGCTCATTGCAATGGCTTCATCCAAAGCTGCACGGGCAAGATTATAGCGTGTGGGCATTCCGGCTTTATCCTTTTGGGTCAGATACTTTGCATCGGGATAACGCTCCGGTTCCTTGATCGTGCTGATACCGTACTTTTCACAAATGCGATCAGCTTCCTTATAGAACTTAAACCACGAGGTATCCCGGCAACGCTTCCCATCGACAAAGGAAACAGAGTTGATGACAAAATGACAGTGCAGATGCTCCGTATTCAGGTGGGTCGTCACCAACACCTGATATTTCTTGCCCCAAACGGAATTTGCGAACTCCATTCCGATATGCTGGGCAAGCTCCGGTGTGATGTCAGTTTCCTTAAAGCTGAGATAACCGTGATAGGCTTGAATGCCGTCCGTCTTGTCGAACTCTTCCTTGACAGTGACAAACTGCTCACGGGCAATCGCCGGAGTGCAGTTGATCCCCGCACAGAATAATTCCTGTTCGGTTTTCTCGCCGTTTTTCACATAGTTGACGACATCACGGAGCGCCTGGTAATCGGCATTGCTGTACTTGGATTTTGCCTTTGTAGTTTTCTCAGGATTGGAAGCGTAGTCGAGAACGGTCGCAAGGCGAACCGTGACCGGCCACAGCTTACTTACTGCCACTTCAGGTTGCTCTCACCGGGACGGAGAAACTGGCGCTCCACATCTGCCTGAAACTTGTGCAGGCGCTCCAGCTCACTATTCAGCTTCTGTGTGTCGATAAAGCCAAGGGCATTTGCCTTGACGGAGATCTGATGGATGTTATTGCCGATGGCGGAGAACTCCCGCATCGCATCATAGAAACGGTCGTCGGGTTTTTCCTTTGGCTCATAGCCACGGAGAAGCAGACGGACGAGTGCCGCTTCAGACAGGCAGGTTTTCTTTGCTTTTTTCTGCAAGTCCTGCGCTTCGTCACGGGAAAACCAAAACTGCTTCTTGATCGTTCTTTTCATAAATGGACTTCATCCTTTCTCTTGAAATGTGTGGTGCTTCTTGCACGGGGTATTAGGGGTTCCCCCTAACGAGGACTTTTTGCGGCGCTTTGAAAAAGCGGAGTAAAAAGGCACTGCTCGTTAAGATAATACAGAGCGTTCGGGGGAACCCCGTTCTCGTTGAGATCAGCGTTCTTTGTCCGCCCTGACGGGCTTAAAAGGTACGGCTACGATCTCATTGTTGGCTCTCATAAAGCGTTCGGGATACTTGAATTTCTCACGATATTTCTCCGCAAGATCGGGCGGGAGAGACTGGAACTTCTCTGCTTCAAAGGGGGCGTAGGCGATGAAAAACTTCCCGCAGATAATGTCCTGCATCTCACGGGAGTTCTCCTCATAAACCGCCCGATTCGGGGTCAGCCCGTTGACCTTGCCTTCCTCATTGCAGATGATGGCGACCTCATCTTCAAAGGGCATATATTCCTCAATGTCGCCGCCGACCACCTCCTGCATTGCTTCCAAGGTGTCGTCGATCTCAATCATCTTGGGGTACTTGTTCGGCTCCACAAACAGGACGGAAATCTTTCCGTCACTTGCTTTCACCGGCTCCTTGCAGAGCGATTTGTCGAAAGAAATCGACTTGAACCCGATACTGTCCACGAAATAGAAGCCGGGATTAAGGGTATCGCTCTCCCTGATTTCGACTACATCCGACACGGAAAGAGAGCGGCCTTTGTAGTCGCCGGGATGGTCGATGTTGAACTTCTCATAGATGGTTTCAAGGGAATTGCAATCGAGTTTTCCATCATAAACTCGGTCGTAGAGGACGGGATCAACCGCTTTGGAGTGCTGAAATCGTTCAAGGTTATCCAGTCCCAAGAAGCATACACGGTTGTCGTCCCGGTCCGTGTTGATCTGATATATGCTGAACTCAGTCATCGTTCATTCGTCCTTTCTCTGGTTTTATTGCGGTGGATACCGAGCCGGAAACAAAGAAAGTCATTGTAGTCCTTGCCATAGGGCGGTGGGCTATCAATGACTTCATACTTGCTCGGCAATATGGTTTTCAGCGCAAGGCTGGCTTTCCTTCCAGCATTGTCATTGTCGAAGTGCAGGAAGATTTTCTTGATCTGCGGCTTCTCTGCAAGGAACTTCACAAGGGCGGCAGGTGTTGTGCTGGCCTCGATTTTCTCCTTGGGCAGATACACACCGGCGAGAGAAACGAGGTTGTCTGTGCGCCACTCTCTGCCCGCCATCTTTTCAAGCGTCGCATAGGACAGCAGGTCAATGGCACACTCAAAGAGATGTACCGTGCCGCTGTCGCTGTCTGCGATCCGAAAAGAATAGTGCTTGTCACTGCCGGAGCAGTCACCCAAAACACGGCGGTCATTGGTTGCCCGGAAGGAAGCATACCGAGGTGTTTTCTTTTCATCAAAGCCCACGCACACAAGGTTGTGATACGGTAAGCTCTCGAAGATCAGCCCTTTATCAATGCAGTATTGGATGATGGAATAGTCGATGCCCCTGCCGAAAAGATACTCTTTAATTCTTTCTGTGGAAGCACTTTTATCCGGCAGAAGCAAGATCCTCGGCTCCGTTTTCTGCTTGGGCTTGACCGTCACCGACGGCATCACCGCCGCCTTGCCCATCAGTGTTTCGACCGCCTCTACAAAAGAACAGCCCTTGACTTTCACAAGATAGTCAAGGGCATTGTAGCCGCCGATGCGCTGTGACCACCACATCCACTTGCCGTTGGAAATCTTCAAGCTGTCGTGGGTGCGGGTGGTATAGTTGTTGCCGGAAATGCGAACAAGCTCCTGCGGTTCACAGCTTTGCAGATAAGTCAGGAGGTCGATTTGCCGTGCCTGTTCCACAACCTCCGGTGGGATATACGGCATAAAATCACCTGCTTTCCCGTTGCTGTTTCTTCTCCTGCCGTTGCAGGCTCTTATCCGCTTCCGTTTCGATGGAGTCCCGGATGGTATCCATATGCTCGGTTTCTCTGTCCCGGAACTCCTTATACACATCACTAAGAGGACAAGGGGAACGAAGCAAAGCCCTTGCCTTTTCCGGCTCAAGCTCCAGCTCCTCCATACACATCACGATGTCCTCCCGCATCGTGTACTCGTAGGTATGGTTGAGGATTTCGGACGGCTCCTGACTCGCAAGCCAGTCCCGGTATTTGTCTTGCTCGGCTTTCATTTTCTCATAAAGTCGAGCGTTGTAATCTGTTTCGTTCATAACGAACACCTCCTTCAAAATAGAAATAGCCGCCTGATTTCTTTTGAAAACCAAGCGGCTATGTATGTGGTTTATTCTATTGTTCAAGCAAAGCGCAGGATGCAGAGCGGTGGGATCAATTCATATCGTTATTATCTTTAATGCCTTCGTTCATTTTCTTAATCTTCCTTTTCCACACAGAATACTGAGTTGCCCAAGCAGCGAGGAAGATCGCTACGAATATGCCTACATAAGACAGAATTCCAGCGGTCGAATGGGGCATCCAGTTGGCAAAATAAGAGATAGGGAACATAATCACGCAAGCAATTGCGAAGTAAATCCCGCTTTGCTTTGCAAGACTCCACGAATCGATCTCCCAAATAACCGAAGCCATTGCAAAGGCTGTGCCCATTATTCCGCTCAGACCGGTTTGAATGAGAATCGCATTTAATTCGCTCCCCATTTTATTCACAAGCTCCGGATTGACCGGATGGAAG
>ENA-ORRW01000261-ORRW01000261.1-human-gut-metagenome-genome-assembly--contig:-NODE-261-length-64955-cov-18.155670_pt1 | contig 64955 bp, 46 predicted proteins | sample MGYA00242183_ERZ509150 | MGnify/ENA primary metagenome ERZ509150 (study PRJEB26280, sample SAMEA2338639) | human gut metagenome | biome: human gut; feature: human-associated habitat; material: faeces... | reverse complement strand
CTATCTCTCTTTCCTTTTTTCTGAACTTTTGTCCAATATCTATTGTAGCACTACAGGAATAGAGTAAAAAAGTTGTAAAAAGGGCTTGACAAAGCGGCACAGATAGTGTATAATATATTACTGTAATTGGTTTGCTGCTATGGCTCAGTAGGTAGAGCACGTCCTTGGTAAGGACGAGGTCACCGGTTCAAGCCCGGTTAGCAGCTCCACGGAAAAACCCGATTTTACGTCATTTGCGTGAAGTCGGGTATTTTTTATTTTCGGTGAAAATCGAAAAAAGTGCAACAAAAAGACAACTATAAAAAAATAAGCAAGATAATCAAATTCGATTACCTTGCTTTTTACTTATGTGTTATTTGACCGTAAGCATATCGTGAAGAATATTTGCACCTAGTTTATCAGACTCATCAATGTAGTGCAAGTATTTATTTGTGGTAGTGATATCGCCGTGACCCAATCTGTTTTGCACCTGTTTGATGTTTAAACCACCATACAACAGCAGCGTTGCTGACGTGTGTCTTAAACTATGAAATTTTTTATGTTGCAGCTCGTTACGTTTAAGAAACTTTGAAAACCACTTTGTGGGTGTTTGTGGGTTCATTATCTCGCCGTTCCATTGAGTAAACAGCCAATCCTCATCATTCCAAAGGTCACAAAGTTCATTCTTCTGTCTTTCTTTATCCTGTTTTAAAAGCTTTATGAGTTCGATACAATAATCATCAACAGTCACAGAACGTACTTCATAATCTTTCGGCGGTTTTGTTGTTATGGGTTAACCTTTAAGCTTTATCGCCGCTCTCTCTATCGTTATCATATGTGTGTCAAAATTAACATCGCTGAACTTTAATGCCACAAGTTCGCCACGCCTTGCACCTGTGATTATAGCTAGTTGGATAAGCACTTGAAATTGTATATCATCTTTCAAAAGACAGGTAAGCATTTCTTGTGCCTCTTGCTTTGTAAATATTTCAATTTTAGGCGTTGCCACTTTCAGTAATGTGAGCCGCTGAGAATTTGTTGGGTTCTCAGATATAAGACCCAACTTGAAAGACTGTCTGAATATAGATTTTACAACATTCATATATCTTGTAATACTTGCAGCCGAAAGGGTTCTTTCACTATCCTGCCATTTTGCAGACCTTTGAACCTTTGTATCACAAAGCTTGTTTATGAAATTCTGAATACGTATCGGCTTAACGTCCGTCAACTTCAAATAGCCTAACTCTGGAATGATAAACCGTTGTATGGTCTGCTCATATCGTTCAAGTGTATCTTTTGATAGACTGTTCTTTGCTATCGCAAGATACTGCGGCACAAACTGTTCAATAGTAAGTTTAGGGTCAGCCGAAACAAGCCCCTGCTTGCACCTGTTTTCAAAATCAATGACAACAGCTTGCAGCTCCTTCTCGATTTGTCTTTTGGTCTTTCCTGCTGGTATTTTCCAAGTCGTACAGAAAGGCTTTAAAAGCTTGCCTTCTGCATTTCTGCCTCGATATACTCTGATTTTGTAAGAAATAGGAATACCATTTTTATCACGATTCATAGTGATATTTGCCATAATGTCAACCTCCAAAAACGTTGACACCGATAAGCAAATATGATATAATATATTTGTGGTACATCATATCGCCTATCGGTGAATGTTTGTATTTAGCTCTCTCTGAGTTGCCGCTCAGAGGGGGCTTTTTTTGTTTTATTGTCTCGTTATCAAATAGTCTAATCCGTTGTATCGCTAAATTCTTTTCTTATGTCATTACAATAATTATGCCAGAATAAATCTTTTTCATAACGTGACATTGTACTCCAACGATTAAGATTTTCCTGATAATATTCATAAAACTGAACAATATCCATATCTTTATCGTTATCTGATATCAGTTTTTCTTTGTTAATCTTGCCTTCGTCATAACGAGCGAATTTATCGCCAACTTCATCATCGTCATAAAATCTGCCTTTAAAATAGAATTTGTTCTTCAACAATTCACTAACGGCTTTGTTAAATGTCTTGTTGTTCTCTGTGCTAACATTATGCAAATGCTCAAACGTAAAAATCAAAGAACATAAATCAACCAAAGTTTTGTCACACAAAGTAATAGTAAAAGTTGGATTTGTATTCTTAATGGTAATATCCGCATACTTTATGAAAAAACTTATCGCATCGACATAAACTTGCTCGTTTGTTGCCGCTTGCCTATCATCTTCAAACTCATAGAACAGATAGTCAAAAGATATCCCAAATTCATCACAGAGCTTAAGCGATTTTTGAACATCTGGCATATTAGGTTTATTCGGCGATAAGTAATTTTGTATGGTTTTGGTATCAACATTCAAAATGTCTGCCAAATGTTCTTTATAACTTTTTTCATCAGGATATTGAGTTATTTCTGACCTTAATTTGCGGTCAATTTCTTTTTGCAAGTTTTGAGCAAATCTTCGTTTTATTTCCATTTGCTTTTCTTTTTCTGCATTGACGTTACTTGTTTTCATATAGATACCTCCTTTCGTTTTATATTATATACTATAAATTCCGACTTGTCAAGTAATTACGAATATATTTTTAAAAAATCTCGAATTACGAGAACTCCGTTTGACTAGAGCTGCTTGTCAAGAATTATTATTCAGAATTTTAATTCTTGACCGAATTATAGTTCCGATGTATAATTAGGCTAAGGATTAGGTATAAGCTTGATTTTATCATTTATAAAATAAGAAGAAAGCAGACCTATTCCATTAAATAACACAGGAGGAACATTACTATGACAACACGGAACAAGTCGCCAGACGGCGAAAAGATTATGCTTACCGTTAAGGAAGCAAGCGAAATTTATGGCATTAGTCCACACGCTATTAGACGTTGGATTAAAGAGAATGCTTTCCCCGTAGTCCATACGGGTCGAAAGGTTTTTATTAACAGAATAGTTTTTTGGGCTTATTTAGGGGGTGCTTAAAATGATAAAAAATGATGTATATTTTAATGAGATACAGTTATGGAGAAGTGAGACTGCTATTCTCACAGCCCAACAAGAACAATTCAAGTATTACGGAAAGGTTCGTACTGATGAACGTTTAGGTGTGAGTATCAGCGTAGCGGCTCAGGGTCAATGTTTCGCAGCATTCAATGTTAAGATACCAAATGGGCAGTTACTTCCTGTAACTGACGAGGAAATCGCTGACGCTTGTGCTGCAATGAGACCTATCTTTGTTAAGTTCAATGGATTTAAGGCAAAGCCTTATCCAAAGGACAACAGAATTGCTTTCAGCTGTTCTGCTGAAAGCGTTGAGATCGTCACAGAGAGTGACTTAGACTTATTCGGAGGTGATAAGGTATGAAAAAGCCAGAGCACATAGTTTTATGTATAGCGTGCATTTCGCTCGTTATCGTGGCTATACTTACCACAATTCAACCCCTTGTCGGGTTGATTCTTTTGGCTCTTACCCTGCTGGTGCTTTATCTGCTATATCAGAATAAAGCTTTGTTTGGCTGCAATAATATGCAGCCAAACTGTAATCAGCAGCTATTCAGCATTACACTTGAGGGAGTGGAGAAGATAGCTCTTCGTGCATTTAAAAAGTTGTCACGAGAATTGCCGATAGAAGAACCACAGTCTATATCGGATATCTACTATCGACCGCCTGTGGTAGTCAAAGAAGGCATAGATATTGCCAGAACTGCGGTAAGGCTAAAGGAGGGTACTGTGGCACAACCTGAAATGCTGCCGTCCATTCTTAAAAAGATAAATACGGTGGTGTATAAAATGACTTGCTGCAATGATTTCATAGATATCGCCCCACGAGGCGTATACGAAAATACACCATTAGTGCAGGCTGAGAATGTTTTCTTTGACGGTGGGACACTTATAGTTGATTGGATTGTCGTTGACAACCAAAAGACGTTGGAGTATATGGCGAGACTGGAGAATTACAGAAAATACGCTCATAGAGCGGTTTCAAACCCAATCAACAAGGAATCTTTACGAAAGGACGATGATTTTTAATGGACAATCAACAGCCTGATAGGCTAATTTTAGGTTTCGATGATACCCTTATGGACAAGCTTGTGAAATGCTACATAGTTTGGTTTTATTTGTTATTTCCGCATATGCTTGTCTTTGGGTCAACAGGTTCAGGCAAGACCTATTTTGTTAAGCTTTTACTTGGCAGGATAGGTTTATACATCAGCGGTGCTATTGTGATACTCTGCGATTTCAAGGCAGACGATTTCAAATTTGCTGCTAACCGTCAGAACTATTACAGTTTCAAGGACTGCACAGAGGGGCTTGACAGGTTCTATAACATCTTTCAGGCAAGACAACAGGGAATCGACAAGAGCAGGACGTTTGTCCTGCTTGTTTTTGACGAGTGGGCAAGCTACTTGAATATGCTCGACAAGAAAGAGGCTGAGGCTGCTAAGGCAAAGCTTGCAACGTTGTTAATGCTCGGTCGCTCGTTTAATGTACACGTTCTTATCTCTCAGCAGAGAGCGGACGCTGAATATTTCGCTAAGTCAAGGGACAATTTTTCAGTTGTCATTGCTCTGGGCAATATCTCCAAAGAAAGCAAGCAGATGTTCTTCTCTGAACACAAGGACGAAATGCTGCCCTGCAAGAGAGGCGAGGGCTATATGCTGACTAACGGAACTGAACTTAAACGGCTTTTAGTGCCAACCACCAACAACCCAACAAAGGTTGATCACTTTATCAAGAAAGCACTTGGCAACAAGAAATAGCCTCATCAGACAAGCACAGGGCGGAGCGGAGCGGCAGCTCTGGGCTTGTCTGCCTGCGTAGCAGGCTATTAACTTGATTAAGTGAATACAACTTTCCATAACATAAGTATCCCAATACTGATGTTATTAAGGAGGCGACAAAATGAAGGTTAAGAAAATTGATGATTTTCCAATATACAAAGGTGCTAATGTTCAACTGAAAAAGACAGGAAATATACAAACGATAAGATATATGCAGAAAAAAGCTAAGACAAATATCAAGAAAATAGACAAACATAATTACGTTGACCTATCGACAGGAGAATTGAAAGGATTTGCCAACAAAGCAACAACAAGAGCAGATAATCAAGAGAGTGCAAAACACACATTCCAAAAATTAAGAGATATCATAAATGCAAATATTACACGTCCTAGAAAATGCAAATTTTTAACACTTACATATCAAGAGAATATGACTGATGAGAAAAGATTAACACGAGACTTAACGAACTTTTATAAACGATTTAAAACGTACTGCAAGAACCAGAAGATAGAATATCCTGAATATATTTCAGTAATCGAACCACAAGGCAGAGGTGCTTTTCACGCACATATAATACTTGTGTATCAGAAAGAAGCACCGTTCTTACCCAATAACGATATATGCCAACTTTGGCGGCAGGGATTTACTGAAACGAAGGCTGTTAAAGGAGTTGTAAATAACGTGGGTGTATATCTCACCGCTTACTTTACTGATTTACCATTTGACGAAGTGCAAGATATACGAATGTTAGACCACGCTAAAGGTTCAGACCTCAAGACCGTTAAAACTACTGACGAGAACGGAAACAAGCTGCCAAAAGCGATAGTCAAGGGTCTGCGGTTGACAATGTACCCTGCTGGTATGCAGATATTCAGGTGCAGCAAGGGCATTAAAAAGCCCGAAATAACCGAATGTACCTATGCAGAGGCTCGGCAGTCTGTGGGAAACAGTAGGCTGACTTACACGAGTTGCAAAGAGCTTATTTCAAGCGAGACACAGCAGACCGTCAACAAAATCAAGTATGAGCATTACAACTCATATGTGCCGCCGAAAAAAAGGCAAAATAAAAATAGCCGTGTAGCTCAATACTGCACGGCTTTTATTATTAACTACATCTGGTTGGTGACTTCCAGTTCTTATCAGAGTACACATATACGTCTTTCCTGTTGTGGCTGCTCCTCTAACTACATTTATTCTACCTCTGAGTTGTATGTCAAAGGTTACTGCTTCTCCTGATGATACTATCAGATCTCTCGCTTTCTTATCGTAACTTATCATACTTTAAAATCCTCTCTTTAAAGAAAAGAGAGCGAACTCTTTGGAAGAAATCGCTCTCAATTTCAATATATCTAGACTGGAGTAGATATGACTAACTCGTGGGTAGATTAAAGAGTGGTTATTTCACCGTTAGGATATACAACATACCAGTAATCATACCCCCAACCAAATGGGTCGCCATACTGTCTAGTGCCTGTTCCTTCGGTATTTCCACCTGGAGTCGTACCATCATCTATTGTACCTCTGTGATGTCCATCTTCATCATCCCAAGACCACGACTGACCGCCACCGCCAGAGCCTGAGTTACCGTCATTATTGCTAGAGCCACCGCCATTGTTGTTGCTCGAGCCGCCGCCGTTATTCTGAGAGCCTCCGTTACCGTTGCCTCCATTGTTATTGGAGTTGCCTCCGCCGTTTCCACCATTGTTAGAGTTGCCTCCGTTATTGTTGGAGCTACCTCCACCGTTGTTATCTGAACCGCCGTTGCCATTGTTATTGTTGTCAGAGGTCTCCTCAGACTTCTCATCGTCCTTCTTCTCTTTCTCAGGCTTTTCCTTGATGATGAGCTTTGATGTGGCGGTCACTTCGTTTCCACTGCTGTCCTTAGCCTTGTAAGTGATAGTGTATTCGCCTGCCTTGTAATCAGACTTCTTTGCCTTGCCGTCAAGCTCAGCGGTGAACTCCACACTATCACCATAATTGTCCTTCACCGATACCCCCTTCTTGAAATCAGGGAGCTTATCACCCTCCGTTATTTCATACTTATCCTTGATACCCGAAAATTCAGGCTTTTCACTGTCTACTACCGTTACTGTGATGTTCCAAACCTCTTCCGAACCAGTAGCAAGCTTGACGTTAAGTGAAATGTTCTGTACGCCCAACTTGTCAAGTGCTATCTTTTCCTCACCGTCAACAAATGCTGCTGTGTCTATCTTATCATCGCTCAGTTTAGCAGCAAGTTCAGCTGCGGTCATTTCGCTGCCTGCCTCAAGCTCGCACTCAAACTCCTTAGGCTCTTTCACCTCAGCCTCAGAGCTGCTTTCCTCAGCTGCGGAAGATACCGAACTTGTGTCCGCAAGGCTGCTCGTTGTGTCTTTCTTGCCCTCGTCATTTCCGCAAGCGGTAAGAAATACCCCTCCTGCTATCGCCAAAGCTGCTGCCGCAACAATAATGTTTCTCGCCATTTTTGATACCCCTCTTCTAATAGATTTTCCAAATACTTTAACGTCAAGTGCCTTAGGCACGTCAGTTTCATTCTCCATACCCTCAAGACCAGCTCTGAGCCAGAAGAACGGAATGATACATCTGAACTTCTTGTTCTCTTCTTTCTCGAGCCGCTCTATCTCGTCACGCATTTTCTTATTCGCTCTGCTGAGCCTGCTTTTCACAGTACCCAAAGAAACTTCAAGCGTGTCTGCTATTTCCTGCAAACTCATCTCATCGTAATACCTGAGTATCACACACATACGCTGCTCCTCAGGCAGGCTTTCAACTACCCTGCGTACACATTCGATAACGTCCTTGTTTTCAAGCAGCTCGTCAGGAATCTCGCCGTCAACGTCCTCAATCTCGAACTCCTCGCCGTCCTCTGTCATATCTGACAAGTGCATTGGCTTTGCCTTTTTGAGATAGTCACGACAGCGGTTAGCCACTATCTGATTGAACCAAGCAGGGAACTTTTCATCATTCTCTAGCTTATCAAGGCTCGCAAAAGCTTTGATGTAGCTGTCCGAAACAATGTCAAGGCTTTCTTCCTCGTCCTTAGTTATCTTCATTGCCACGAAATATGCGGCACTATTTGTTGCGAGATACAAGCCTTCCTGAGCCTTCTTGTCGCCCTGTCTCGCTTTTTGCACCAACTGTGCAAGTTCTGTCTGAGCCATTATCAACTCTCCCGTCATTCAAAATTCTGTTCCAGAGCATACGCTGTTTTTCGTCTGAAAGTCTGCAATCATCAGCCATTTGAGAAAGAACATCGTGCAAAAATCTGCCTTTCACATATGCCTCCTTTCTGCCCTCTGTCTATAAGACGATTGAAAAGCTGAAAGGTTCCCGATTTTTGAAAAAAATTTTTTATTTTTTTTGCTCAGTCAACATCTTTAAGAATTTAAAATGTTACAGTTATCATAATACACCATTTTTCGGCAAATGTCAACAGAATAGTGGCATCTTCGTACAATGTACCAACATACCACTATAATAAAAAATCAAGTTGGTGTATAATATATAAGAAGAAACTTCGGCAGGGGGTCACTATGGCAGGCAAGATAAAAATAACGCTTGAAGAATACAGACTAGAAAAAGAGATTTCTAAATACAAAATCTGTCAAGCTTGCAACTTGCAGCCCCGACAGTTAAACGCATACTGCAATAATAAAATCAGCAGAGTTGATTTAGATGTTCTGACAAGAATATGTGATTACCTTGAATGTGACCTTTCGGATATCTTGAAATACACCCCTGAGAAGAAGTCCAAAAAAACGGACTAGAAAAAGTGCAACAAAAAGACAACTTTTTGCTTGAAAAATAGATAACGTTATGATATAATATGACACGATATGAAATAAAAAGTCTCTGAAAAACACGAATTTACGAGAGTTACGGCAAGTTATGAAACGTTATGACAAAATACGAAACGTACTTGCGAAAATTGGTAAGGACGAGGTCACCGGTTCAAGCCCGGTTAGCAGCTCCAGCAGGTGCTTGCACCTGCACCCAAATCCGCTATCATTTATGGTGGCGGATTTTTTTGTCGCCGCCCATGGGTACAATACGCTGGGAAGGTACTATGTTCGCCGTGACGGGCATCTCCCGCCACGGCTTTTTTATGTAACAAACCAAGACACCGCTCCTATACTTTGCGCATAAATCGTACAAAGCAGGACGTGTCCCTGCACCCAGATCCGCTATCATTTATGGTAGCGGATTTTTTGTCGCCGCCCATGGGTACGATACCCTACACACAAAAAAACACCGCCCGAACTTCTCGGACGGTGTTATATTTTTATCTCGTATTACAGATTTGTATACTCCATAAGGCTCTTATCCACCTCACGGGCAACATCTCTGCCCTCTCTGATAGCCCATACTACAAGTGACTGTCCTCTGCGCACGTCGCCTGCAGCAAAGACGTTCTTCACGTTCGTCTGATGTGTGCCGTCGGCTGTTGCGATATTCGTTCTGCCGTCTACCTCAACGCCAAAAGCCTTTGTGAGATAGCTTTCAGATCCCAGAAAGCCTGCCGCAATAAGAACAAGCTCGGCTTCTACCTTGTATTCGCTGCCCTCAACAGGCTTCATTATCGTTCTGCCTGACTTAGGGTCTTTCTCCGGTGAGAGCTTTACAAGCACTGCTCCCTTAAGATTGCCCTTTTTGTCTTTGAGAAACTCCTTGACAGTTGTCTGATAAACTCTCGGGTCATGACCGAACACACCGATAGCTTCCTCCTGACCGTAATCTGTCTTGCAGACCATTGGCCACTGCGGCCATGGGTTGTTCTCGGCTCTCGTGTCAGGAAGCTTTGGCATCATTTCAAGCTGCAAAACGCTCTTGGCGCCATGTCTTACGCTTGTACCAACGCAGTCATTTCCTGTATCTCCGCCACCTATTACCATGACGTTCTTGCCCTTTGCGGAAATGTGGTTTTTATCCGTAAGACCGCCGTTCAGCAGCGCCTTAGTTGTGGATTTCAGAAAATCCACTGCAAAATAGATACCCTTTGCATCTCTGCCATCGGCTTTGATATCTCTAGGGTTTGAAGCACCACAACAAAGTATTACTCTGTCGAAGTCCTTGAGAAGCTCAGCCGCTGTGATATCCTTGCCCACATTAACACCTGTGCGGAACTCGATGCCCTCTTCTTTCATTATGTTTATCTTGCGCTCGATTATCTGCTTTTCAAGCTTCATGTTCGGTATGCCGTACATAAGCAGACCGCCCACTCTGTCCTCACGCTCGAAAACTGTTACACTGTGACCTCTCTGATTGAGCTGGTCAGCGGCAGCAAGACCTGACGGGCCTGAGCCTATAACAGCGATAGTCTTTCCTGTTCTTACCTTTGGCACTCTTGCTGAAGCATATCCGCAGGCATAGGCATTTTCGATAATGCCGTATTCGTTAGCCTTTGTTGTAACAGCGTCGCCATTAGCTCCGCAGGTGCAGGCTTTTTCGCAAAGTGCAGGACAAACTCTTGATGTGAACTCAGGAAAATTGTTCGTCATATGAAGTCTGTAATATGCCTGCTCCCAGTTGCCCTTGTATATAAGGTCATTCCATTCAGGGATAAGATTGTTAAGCGGACAGCCTGAAAATGCGTTGCCTATCTTCATTCCTGCCTGACAGAACGGCACACCGCAGTCCATACATCTTGCTCCCTGCTTCTGCTGCTCCTCCTTTGAAATAGGAGTGTGAAATTCATTAAAATTCTTTATACGTTCCTCAACGGAGAACGCTGCTGCGTCCTCACGCTTATAGTCCATAAAACCAGTTGGCTTTCCCATATCTCAACTATACTTGCTTTCACGGCAAGTATATCCTCCTTTCGATTTTAAAAGTACAATATCTCATGTGCGCAGGCTTACTGCTTGCCGTTGATGATCTGATAGAATGCTTCTATCTGCGCCTGATCGCTGCTCATACCCTTTTCTTCCATTGAAGCTATAGCAGACATCATCTTCTTGTAATCGTGAGGGATTATCTTCTTGAACTTAGGCAGATATTCCTCAAAGTTATCAAGAATACGCTTGCCCTTTTCAGAGCCTGTTGCGTCAACGTGCTGCTGGATAAGGTCTTTGAGCTGAATTATATCGTACTTCTCCTTGACCTCAGAGAAAAGTACCATTTCCTTGTTGAGTCTTGTGTAAAGGTGTCTGTCCTCGTCAAGAACGTAAGCTACACCGCCCGACATACCTGCCGCAAAGTTTTTGCCCGTCTTGCCGATAACTACCACACAGCCGCCTGTCATATACTCACAGCCGTGGTCGCCAACGCCCTCGACAACTGCCACTGCGCCTGAGTTTCTTACGCAGAAACGCTCGCCTGCAACACCGTCGATGAACGCCTTACCGCTTGTTGCGCCGTAAAGTGCAACATTACCGATAATGATATTGTCCTCGGCTTTGAAAGTGGAATCCTTTGGAGGATAAACAACGAGCTTACCGCCTGAAAGTCCCTTGCCGAAATAATCGTTAGAGTCGCCCACAAGCTCGAGGGTCAAGCCGTTCGGGATAAATGCGCCGAAGCTCTGTCCGCCTGAGCCGTTGCAGACTATCTTGTATGTATCGTCAGCAAGTGTGTTATAATACTTTCTTGTTATCTCTGAACCGAAGATAGTACCGAATGAACGGTCTGTGTTCTTGACATTTACTGTGATAGACTTCTTCTCACCGCTACCCAGATTTTTCTCGAACTCCTTCATGAGTACCTTTTCATCAAGAGTGTTTTCAAGCTTGAAGTCATACTTGGATTTCTTGTTGTATTCTACCTTTTCTGAAACGTAATCAGAGTTGATGATATTAGAAAGGTCAACTTGTGCCGCAGTGCCTGTGATACCAGCCTTTGGCTTGATAAGGTCAATTCTTCCCACAAGCTCGTCAACTGTTCTTACGCCAAGCTTTGACATATATTCTCTAAGCTCGGAAGCCACGAATATCATAAAGTTCATTACATATTCAGGCTTGCCTGGGAACTTCTTTCTAAGCTCCGGGTTCTGTGTTGCAACACCGAACGGACAAGTATCAAGATTACATACTCTCATCATTGCACAGCCGAGCGTTATCAGCGGAGCAGTAGCAAAACCGAACTCCTCTGCGCCGAGGATAGCGGCGATAACAACATCACGGCCTGTCATGAGCTTGCCGTCTGTTTCGATAACGACCTTGTTTCTAAGACCGTTCTTGATAAGGGTCTGATGTGCTTCTGCAAGTCCAAGCTCCCATGGAAGTCCTGCATTGTAGATAGAGTTTCTTGGAGCCGCACCTGTACCGCCGTCATAGCCTGAGATAAGGATAACGCCTGCGCCTGCCTTTGCAACGCCTGCCGCAACAGTACCAACACCGCACTCAGAAACGAGCTTTACAGAAATTCTTGCGTTCTTGTTTGCGTTTTTCAGGTCATAGATAAGCTGAGCCAAGTCCTCGATAGAGTAGATATCGTGGTGTGGCGGTGGTGAGATAAGTGATACGCCAGGTGTGGAGTGTCTTGTTTTAGCTATCCATGGATAAACCTTTTTGCCAGGGAGATGACCGCCCTCGCCAGGCTTTGCGCCCTGTGCCATTTTTATCTGTATCTCATCAGCAGATGTGAGGTATCTTGAAGTTACACCGAAACGTCCCGAAGCCACCTGCTTGATAGCTGAACATCTGTCCTCAGAAGTACCCTTTGTGAGAAGTCTGTCAAGGCTCTCACCGCCCTCGCCTGAGTTTGACTTGCCGTGAAGTCTGTTCATTGCGATAGCAAGTGCTTCATGAGCTTCCTGCGAGATAGAGCCGTAGGACATAGCGCCCGTCTTAAATCTTCTTACAATAGAGTCAACGCTCTCAACTTCCTCCAGCGGAACAGGATTTTCAGCAAAGTTGAAATCCATAAGACCTCTGATGTTCACAGGGTCCATTTCCTCAGAGATAAGCTTTGAATACTTCTTGTATGTTTCATAATCGCCTGTTCTTGCAGCCTGCTGGAGCAGATAGATAGACTGAGGATTGTAGAGATGCTCCTCCTTGCCGCTTCTGAACTTGTGGCTTCCTCTTGACTCAAGCTCTGTGTCTGTGCCAAGTCCAAGAGGGTCAAAGGCTGATGTATGAAGTCTGTCAACGTTCTTTTCGATATCAGAGATAGTGATACCGCCTATTCTGCTGACAGTGCCTGTGAAATACTTGTTTATAACGTCCTCACCGATACCGATAGCCTCGAATATCTGTGAGCCCTGATATGACTGTATAGTAGAGATACCCATTTTTGAAGCTATCTTTACGATACCATGGAGAACAGCCGCATTATAATCGTCAACAGCGGCATAGTAATCCTTGTCGAGAAGGTCGTCAGCAATAAGCTCGTGGATAGTTTCCTGAGCAAGATAAGGGTTGATAGCGGAAGCACCATAGCCAAGCAGTGTTGCAAAGTGATGAACTTCTCTAGGCTCGCCGCTTTCGAGGATAATAGCAAGAGATGTTCTCTTCTTTGTAACAACAAGGTGCTGATGAAGCGCTGATACTGCAAGCAGTGACGGGATAGCAAGGTGGTTCTCGTCAACTCCCCTGTCTGAAAGGATAAGGATATTTGCGCCCTCGCTGAACGCCTTGTCTGCTTCTATATAAAGTCTGTTTATAGCCTTTTCAAGTCTTGTGTTCTTATAATAAAGTATAGGGATAACAGCTACCTTAAAGCCAGGAATGTGCATATTCTTTATTTTAAGGATATCTGTTGAGGTAAGGATAGGGTCGTGTATCTTCATTACCTTGCAATTTTCAGGCTTTTCTTCAAGAATGTTGCCGTCCTCACCGATATAGACAGTTGTGGAGGTAACTATTTCCTCTCTGATAGCGTCTATAGGCGGATTTGTTACCTGTGCAAAGAGCTGTTTGAAGTAGTTGAACAGTGGCTGAGGCTCTTTTGAAAGCACCGCAAGCGGGCTGTCTGTACCCATAGCGGCAATAGACTCAGAGCCGTTCTTTGCCATTGGCAGGATAGATGTCATAACGTCCTCATAAGTATAGCCAAAAGCTTTCTGAAGTCTTTGTCTTTCCTCGTAGCCGTGTTCCTCTACCTTGATGTTTGGTATCTTAAGGTCTTTAAGTCTGACAAGGTTGCTGTCAAGCCACTCGCCGTAAGGCTGCTTTGAAGCGTAGTATTCCTTAAGCTCGTCATCGTCGATAACTCTGCCCTGAACAGTATCAACAAGAAGCATTTTGCCTGGGCGAAGTCGTTCCTTTTCAACGATATTGTCTGACGGGATAGGAAGTGCGCCAACCTCAGATGAAAGGATAAGATTGCCGTCCTTTGTGATATAATATCTTGACGGACGCAGACCGTTTCTGTCAAGCACTGCACCCATGATATCTCCGTCAGAGAAAAGGATAGAAGCAGGTCCGTCCCATGGCTCCATCATAGTTGCGTAATACTGATAGAAGTCTTTCTTAGCCTGACTCATCGTGCCGTTGTTATCCCATGGCTCAGGGATCGTTATCATGACAGCCAGTGGCAGATCCATTCCACTCATGACCAAAAATTCAAGTGTGTTGTCGAGCATTGCTGAGTCAGAGCCTTCTGTGTTTACAACAGGTGTGACCTTATCAAGGTCGCCCTTCAAATGCTCAGACTTCATCGTTTCCTCACGAGCGAGCATTTTATCAGCATTGCCTCTGATAGTGTTTATCTCACCGTTGTGAACGATCATTCTGTTAGGATGCGCCCTCTGCCAGCTTGGGTTTGTGTTGGTAGAAAATCTTGAATGTACCATAGCGATAGCAGACTCGTAGTCCTTATCCTGAAGGTCAGGGAAGAACTTTCTGAGATCCTGCACAAGGAACATTCCTTTATATACTATAGTTCTGCTTGAAAGTGATACAACGTAGGTGTCCTCATTTGACTGCTCGAACACACGTCTTGCAACATATAGCTTGCGGTCAAAGTCAAGACCCTTTTTAACGCCCTTTGGACGCTTGATGAAGCACTGCATTATGGCAGGCATACACTGGGCAGCTCTCTTGCCAAGCACCTCAGGCTTTGCAGGAACGACTCTCCAGCCAAGGATCTCCAGACCCTCTTTTTCGGCGATTATCTCAAACATCTTCTTTGCCTGATTTCTCGCAAGCTCGTTCTGTGGGAAGAAGAACATACCAACGGCATAATCTCTCTCCTCGCCAAGCGTGATCCCAAGCTCAGCGGCGGCGATCTTCTTGAAGAATTTATGTGAGATCTGAAGTAGGATACCTACTCCGTCACCTGTTTTGCCCTCTGCGTCCTTACCAGCACGATGCTCAAGCGTTTCAACGATAGTCAGCGCATTTGCAACAGTATCGTGGCTCTTTTTGCCCTTAATGTTCACAACAGCACCTATTCCGCAGTTATCATGCTCGAATTTCGGTGAATACAGGCTTTTTACATTAGTCATATCCTCCATGCGTTCCATTTTTATCACCCTTTCCTGCCAAACTGTAAAAAAATTATAGCTTATCGTTCAGCAACGTATGTTATTTCACGGCTCATAGCCGATTTTTAGCTGTTTTTAACAAAAAATTTGCAGGAAGAAATTAAAATCCTGCAATCCTGCATAAGTGCAAACAAACTCAAAGCGTGGTTTTTCGCACAAATGCAAGAAAATAGCCTTTTGCCGTCTTTTTTGACGGCTTAATCATTATAACACACATTACAGCAAAATGCAAGAGCGAATGATAAAACTTGCATAAATTCATTATTAATTTTTAGTTAATCGGTATACATATATAACTTATGATTTCATATTGCTTTCCTAGGTAAACCTTGCAAACTAACGTAACAACGCTCTTTTCAGCTTATTTACAGCCATTTTCAGTGGAGAATCGTACTCTTTGTAAAAATGCTGATAATCCTTAGAATTGTTCCAGTCACCACCCCATTTCCAGCCGTGACGCCTGAAAATGCAATAGCAAAGGTCTGTTCTGTCAATCTTGTGATCAAAAGCCTTGTCACGGTCTGCATACTCTGTAGCATTGGCAGGCATGACCTTATTTCCCACTATATAAGGATTTATAAGAGGGTTTATGTCTATCGCCCTGCCGTAGCTGTGAGCCGAAATAGTGTTGGTACCAGCCACCACCCTATAGTTGAAGGCAGAGGAATTGTTATCCGCCATTGACCTTTCATCATCAGCGTCATACTCGTCCACGAGCCTGATTTTTTCTATCTCATAACCGCCCTCGAAAAGCTCATAGAAGATATCCAGAACCTCCAGCGCAAGCTTCCTCACCACGATAAGCTCCCCCGACTGCACCTTATGCTCAAAGTCATAATATCTCACACGCAGATAGGCAAGGTCGCCCAGCTTCACATAGGGATTTTCCTTATAGGAAACGCCTTTGATACGCTCTATCACCTCATTTGGAAGCTCCTCAGCCGTAAAGCCCTCTCTGTATAATATCTTTTCCATAAAAAACACTCCTTACAAAAAGCGGTCAAGGCATGATACCTTGACCGTCCTTATTATTCATCCGCAGACTTGTAGTACATAACAACAGGCGTACCGTAAGGCACGTTGTCATAAACATATTTGGCGTCGTCATAGCTCATATTTATACAGCCGTGAGAGCCGTTGTATTTGTATATCTCACCGCCGAAATACCCGCCTCGCCACGTTGAATCGTGAAGACCTATTCCGCAGAGAGAAACGTTGTTCCAGAAGTTGCACTTTGTATCCCACTCGTCGCCGTCGGCATTTGTGTCTTTCATGCGCTTGTTGGTCTCCTTTGACCAAAGCTTATAAACACCGGGGAGAGTTGTTCTCGCCTCAGATGTGGTCTGACCTGAAACTATATAGGTATCGAGCTTTTTCTTGCCCTTTTCATAATACCACAAGTGCTGGTCGGTAAGGTCTATCTCAATATAAGTGTCGCCTATATCATCATCCTTGCTTCTCGCAGACTCAACGCCTGTAAAATCAAAATAACCGGTACTGTAATAGATAGGGTCTACCTTGTCAACGCTCTCGCCATTTTCAAGCATATCCACAAGATCGTCACAAGTCTTTTCCTGATCTATCCACCAGCCGTATTTAGCATCGGAGCTTGTCGGCACGATTATGTCGCCCTGCAAAGTGGCGTGGAATTTTCTCTTAGTATTATATGTATCATACTTCTTTGCGAGCTTTTCCACATACTCCATGGCTTTCTTTCTGTCCACAGTGTAGCTTCCGTCATCTTTGAGCTTTATGATCTTCATAAGCTCCTCGCCCGTGAGAGTTTCTGTGGTGTAGTCAAAATCGTATGTGACAGAAAGCTGGAAAACATCATTTCGTTTCTTGCAATCGTCCTCAAGGTCTGCGCTCTTCACCTTTGGAAGGGAATAACAACCTGTGTCCTTGTCAAGCTCAACGCTAAGCTCACCTGATGCCACGCTTTGCGTAACATAAGCTTCAAGCTTTTTCATATCGGTTATCTTGTTTCCCTGCACCTCAGGGGTGATAACATAAGCCGTCTTATCCTCGTTAAGACCAAGCTTTGCGTCGGCAGTTTCAACATCGCCCCAGTTTGCTTTCTCCACAAGCTTCTGAAGCTTCTCAACATCAAATGTGATGTCCTCATTAAAGCTATAGGTGGAGTTCTGTATAAATCCAGAGAACCATGTTTTTCTGTTCACGCTGTCATAGATCTTCTGAAGCTCGTCCTTGCCGCTTAGTCTGTAATCAAAATCAGCCGTCTTGAAAACAACAGGCGTGCCGTCGATAGTTTTGACCGTAAGCTCATAAGGCATATCGTTCACCCCGAGCAGGTCGCAAGCCTGTTCAAATGTCCTTCCGCCCACGTCAATGCCATTCACTGTTGTGCCGCTCAGAAATCTGTTGCTATAGTAAGCTCTTCCAATGAAATATCCTCCGCCCACAACTATTATGATAGCCGCTGCTGCAGTGCCGCAGATAATGCCGATATTGTTGCGTTTTTTCTTTCTTTTCTTATTCTTTGACGAACCTTTGACAGAGCTGTTTTTCTTCACAGATGTCGCAGGCTTTTTCGTTATCTTTGTGGAATTTTCCGTCATCAATTATCCTCCTGTACAAAATGACGTTCGGCATTTGCCGACAATGTATCAAGAATAATTATATCACGCTTTTTTCCTTTTGTCTATAGGATAGGCTGAAAAATTTGTCACAAAAAGAATGCCGGATATTCTCATTTAATGTACAAATAAACGTACTGCAAACAAACTACACGCAAACACCGTAAAAAAATATCGGGCAGATAACTCCACCCGATACAATATCAGTCTTTTATATACTTGTTCTTGACCTCACTGTAGGTCTTGCAGAAGCGGTCATGGGAGATATACGCTCCCCAGCTCATGTTATCGTCCACCTGAGGGTCCATAACATATACCTGACCGTTTATCGTTACCTCCACCCACATATGATAGCCGTAACCGCCTGCCGCCATAGCGGTCTTGCCGTCAACGGTCTTTGCATCAAAGCCTATGTAGTTGAGCATTGCGGCGTAAACGTAAGAATATTCCGTGCAAGTGCCGTAACCGTCTTCAAGAACAGCCTTGACAGGATTTGCCCAGCCGCCGTAATCGTAGACCGTGTTCTTTATAATATAATCGTAGCAAGCCACAGCCTTTTCGTAATTTGTCATATCATCTGATATTATCTTATTGAGATATTTCAGAAGTATCTTTTCTTCCTTTGCGCCGAGCGTCGCCTTTGGATCAAGCACAGCAGAATTAAGTCGCTGTGCAGGGGTCTTGCCGTTGTCGACAACAGGCGCAGTGGTTGTAGTTGTAACAGGCTTTTTAGTTGTTGTCACCTTAGCGGTGGTGGTCTTTTTCTTGGTAGTAGTCACCGCAGGCGTTGTGGTCGTAACAGGGGCAGTTGTTGTCTTTGCAGTGGTAGTAGTTTTTGCAGTAGTAGTTTTCACTGTTGTAGTCTTTTTTGTAGCCTTTGAGGCAACAGTATCGCTGTCAGTAGTGCTGACAGGGGCGGAAGTAACAGCAGAAACCTTTGTTTCAGACTTTGAAGCCTGCTGAGTTTTCTTTGTTACAAGGCTTACTGATATGCTAAGCTTTGTGTCAGCGGAAGTCACGCTCTGCACTGCGGTCACTGACGCTGGCTTCTGTGATATTACAGAGGTCGTTACGCTCTCTGATCTCAAAGCTGTTTCGGAAGCTGACTTTGTTGTTTCGCTTTTTGCAGTTTTTACAGCCTTAACAGCCTCGGTCTGAGAATTTTTCGCAGTTTCCTTGACGGCTGATGTTGTAAGAACAGTTGTGATATCCCCGATCTGCTCAGATGTTTCCTTGTCAGAAACAGCAGAAATGACCTTTGCATTTTCAGGCGGCATGACCGCACATGGCTGGATAACGTTTTTATCAAGTGTCGCAAAAGTCACAGCAGATACTGTCACAACTCCGCAGGCAGAAAGCACAGCCACACAGCGGGATATCCCCGACTTCAAATAACCCAATTCAGAACGCTCCTTTCAAATGTGATAAACTACACCATATTATAATGAATAAGGTTACAAAAGTCAAGGGGCATTGTAATCAAATTGTAATTTTCAAGCCGTTTTTCCGCTCGTTTATGAAGTTTATATGAACGTCAAGTTACAACCATTGTACATTTTATATCCCAAGAACGACAATAAGGGTTCTATTTTTATCACTTTTAACAAATTTCGCAAAACTTTTATTAATAATACCGAAAAACGGACACCTGCGTTACAAAAGCCCATATTTTCCACAATATTTTACATATCTATCCACAAAATTACCCACGCAAAAAAAAGAACGCAGACACAAGCCAGCGTTCTCTTTTTTGAAGTATATGAAGTATATATGGAGAAAAAAGTATATGTGTAAATTTCATCTTTTTGTCTTTCTCTTATTGTGTTTATATTATATTCCTCCAATGTGACAGTTTTATGATAATGTGCTGAAAACTAATACACAAAAAATAAGTGCAAAAAAACGCCTGCCATATGACAGACGTTTTCTCTTAGTTTAAGTAAATTACTCAGCCTGAGGTGCTCCTACAGGGCAAGTACCTGCACAAGAACCGCAGTCGATGCACTCGTCAGCGTTAATAGCACACTTACCGTCAGCCTCGGAGATAGCTCCTACTGGACATGCGTCCATGCAAGCGCCGCAGCCGATGCACTCATCACTAATCTTATAAGCCATTTTCACAGACCTCCTTGCATAAATTCTACAAGTATCATATCAAATACTATACTTATATAATAACACATTTTCTGAAAAAATCAAGAGGTTTTCGGCATTTCATAAAAATTTCACATAGATTTTAAGTGATTTTTCAGTTAGTATTTACTAATCGGCTAGATGCTTGCCAATTCCTGCTGTGAGATAAGTGCAAATCCTGCTTCACTCAAAGCTTCCAGAGCGGCTGTAACGTTCTCCACTCTAAGGATAAGATAAGCCGTGTTTTCCTTAGTGTTTATAAATGCAGAATACATATACTCAACGCTGATGTTGTCATTGTAGAGAGCTTTCATTGCTTCTGAAAGTCCGCCTGGGCGGTCATTTATCTCCACTGCAAGCACCTGAGTGGTGGTAACGGAAAAGCCCTCTGTTTTCAAGGCTGAAACTGCTTTTTCAAAATCGTCAACGATAAGTCTGAGAATACCGAAATCCTTTGTGTCAGCAAGGGACATTGCACGGATATTCACATCATTATCCCCAAGTATTTTTGTAACGGCAGACAATCTGCCAGGTCTGTTTTCAATAAAAACCGAAAGCTGTTTTACTGTCATAAAATTACCCCCTGTCTTTTAGACAAGCTTTCTCTTGTCGATAACTCTTACTGCCTTGCCCTCAGAACGTGGAATGCTCTTTGGCTCAACAAGTCTTATCTTCGCCTTGATGCCAAGGATATTATGGATATCGTTGGATATCTTCTTTTCAAGATCCTCGATAGACTTGACAGTATCAGAGAACATATCGTCATTAAGCTCGACTCTTATCTCGAAAGTATCAGAATTGTTCACCCTGTCAACGACTATCTGATAGTTAGGGCTTGCTTTTGATATCTTAAGAAGCACTGACTCTATCTGAGATGGGAACACGTTTACGCCCTTAATGATGAGCATATCGTCGCTTCTGCCCATTGGCTTGCACATTTTGACGAGAGTTCTGCCACATGAGCATTTCTCTCTTGTAAGAATACAGATATCTCTTGTTCTGTATCTCAGCAGAGGGAAAGCTTCCTTTGTGATACTTGTGAATACAAGCTCGCCCTTTGAGCCTTCAGGAAGCACCTCTCCTGTGTCAGGGTCGATTATCTCTGCGATAAAGTTGTCCTCATTGATGTGCATACCAGACTGTGCTTCGCACTCGAAAGCTACGCCAGGACCGCTTGTTTCTGTCAGGCCATAGATATCGTAAGCCTTGATGCCAAGAAGATTCTCTATCTCGTGACGCATTTCCTCCGTCCAAGGCTCAGCACCGAAGATACCAGCTTTGAGTGTAAGCTCCTCTGGCTTTATGCCCATTTCCTTTACAGTTTCACCAATATAAGCGGCATATGACGGAGTACAGCACAGGATAGTAGAACCGAGATCCTGCATAAACTGTATCTGTCTTTCTGTGTTTCCTGATGACATCGGCAGAGTAAGACAGCCCACCTTATGAGAGCCGCCGTTAAGACCTGCTCCGCCTGTAAAAAGTCCATAGCCATATGCAACGTGGCAAACGTCGTCTTTTGATCCGCCTGCGGCAACTATAGCTCTTGCACAGCAATTTTCCCAAAGGTCGATATCATGCTGAGTGTAGAAAGCCACAACTCTCTTGCCTGTGGTTCCGCTTGTAGAATGTATTCTCACGCACTCTGAAAGCGGCTTTGCCAGCAGACCGTAAGGGTAAGCCTCACGCAGATCAGCCTTTGAAAGGAACGGCAGCTTGTGCAGATCCTCAATGCCGTGGATATCATCAGGCGTTACGCCCTTTTCTTCCATAAGCTTCTTGTAGTATGGCACATTGTCCCAGACGTGCTTGACCTGCTTGACAAGTCTTTCGCTCTGGAGCTTTTTCATGTCCTCATGCGCCATGCACTCGATCTCTTCGTTCCAATATTTTCCCATTGGAACACACCTCCTGTTAAATGGTTTCGGTCATATTACTCGGGTATATACTCTGTCAAAATCCGTCAAAAAGCCTGTCAAAAGGCGGGCTGTTCGCCCCTACACAGGAATACTGCATGATAATTGCTTTTCAACGTACTTGCACTTGTATCATATCCCGTACATATCTTCAAGCATCTTAATGCCTGTTTTCGTTTTGAACACCTTGTCACGGAAGCTTTTTATGCTCTCTTTGGAAAGGCTGTCCTCGAAAGCGTTCACAAGGAAATCTGCTTCCAGAAGTATCTGCCAGTCAAGCCCCTGGACGCCCTCATAGGTGTGATGATGTGCGATAAGAAAGCACACCCTGTCTATGATATCCTCGTCAAATTCAAGCTCTGTGAGCATTTTCCGTGCAGGCTCAGGACCTAACTGTTCCTGAAGCTTTCCGCCGCAGTGACCCTTGCCGTATCTCTCCTCCGCAGGCTTTATGCCTATATCATGCACCACCGACGCAACGTCAAGACAGTGCATAGTGCGGATATCCAGCCCCTCTGCCCTGCCGATAACACGGGCAAAGGTATGCACCTTTATAAAGTGCTGTATACGCTTAGGGTCGCCGCTGAAAAACTCGGTCATTTTTATGATAAGACCGCTTATCTCGTCCATTATTTTACCTCTCTGCCGAGAGCGAACGCCTTTTTATTCAGTTCAAGGAACTTTGCAGGAACACAGTTTTCAAGAGCCTTCTGCCAAACGTCCTCGTCAAAAACCATTTTAGTTGACACAACGCCCATGAGAACAACGTTTGAAGCCTTTGCAGTACCAGCCTGCTCAGCAAGTGCCAGTGCGTCAACAGCGATAACGTCAACGCCCTCTGCTTTGAGCTTGCCTATGATATCCTCAGGATAAACAGCCGCACCTGTGATAACAGGCATTGGGTCTATCTGCTGAGTTGAAGTGATGATATGTCCGCCCTTTTTGAGATATGAAACATATCTTGCGGCTTCAAGCTGTTCAAAGCTTATGATGATATCAGCTTCGCCTTTTTCAACTACAGGTGAGCACACCTCACTGCCGTACTTAACGTATGTAACAACAGAGCCGCCACGCTGGCTCATTCCGTGTACCTCGCTGACCTTTACATCAAAGCCCTGTGAGAGAAGCACGTTTCCTATTATTCTTGACGCAAGCAGAGAGCCCTGTCCGCCTACGCCAACTATCATAATTGATCTTGTTTTCATTATTTACACCTCGAAATATATGTTATCATTAGTCGCAGATCGCACCGAGCTTACACATTTCCTTGCATATGCCGCAGCCTACGCACTGTGTATGGTCGATAACGCACTTGCCGTCATGGATAGATATAGCAGGACAGCCTATCTTCAAGCACTGCTTACAGCCAACGCACTTATCCTTGTTTACCTTGAGCGGTGGATTGTGCTTTACATATTTAAGAAGTGCGCATGGACGTCTTGAAATAATAACGCTTGGTTCTTCCTTGGCAAGCTCTTCCTTGATAACAGCCTCTGTTTCAGCCATGTGATATGGGTCAACGACTCTTACGCTCTTGATACCAAGTGAATGGCAGAGCATTTCAAGGTCAACGGCATAAGCAGGGTCGCCCTTAAGATTTTTACCAGTTGTAGGGTTCTGCTGATGACCCGTCATACCTGTGATAGAGTTATCGAGAATGATAACAGTTGAATTTGTAGAGTTATATGCAACGTTCACAAGACCTGTCATACCGCTGTGCATGAATGTAGAGTCACCGATAACGGCAACAGACTTCTTCTCAGCCTCTGCACCTCTTGCCTTGTTGAAGCCGTGAAGTCCGCTGATAGAAGCACCCATGCAGATAGTTGAATCCATAGCACAAAGCGGTGCTGTTGCGCCGAGAGTGTAACAGCCGATATCGCCTGATACCATAACGCCCAGCTTATGCAGGCAATAGAACAGACCTCTGTGAGGACATCCCGGACACATAACAGGAGGTCTTACAGGCACGTTATCCTCAAATGTGATATACTCATTCTTCTCGCCAAGTATCTTTTCGGCAACGATAGTCTGTGATATCTCACCCATAAGGCTGAAAAGCTCCTTGCCGATAACGTTCACACCGTTCTTCTTGCAGTGTGTTTCGATAACATCGTCAAGCTCCTCGATTACATAGACCTTTTCGCACTTTGCGGCAAAGTCCTTTATTATCTGAATTGGCATTGGGTTTACGATACCGAGTTTGAGATATGAAGCCTTGTCGCCCAAAGCTTCCTTTGCATACTGATATGAGATACCGCTTGTGATAACGCCTATCTTTGTATCGTTCATCTCTACCTTGTTGAGCGGTGAAGTTTCGGCATAATCAGCGATAGCCTTCATTCTTGCCTCAACAACAGGGTGACGGCGGATAGCGTTACCAGGCATCATAACATACTTCTGGATATTCTTTTCATATGGGATATTCTCCCTTTCCTCTCTCTCGCAAAGCTCAACGGCTGACTGAGAGTGAGAAACTCTGGTGGACAGTCTTACGATAACAGGAACATCGAACTTTTCAGAAAGCTCGAAAGCAGCCTTAGCAAACTCCTTGCACTCTCCTGAATCGGAAGGCTCTATCATCATTGTCTTAGAAGCGATAGCATGGTGACGTGAATCCTGCTCGTTCTGTGACGAGTGCATACCAGGGTCATCGGCGACAGCTATTACCATACCTGCCGTTACGCCTGTGTAGCCTGCTGTGTAAAGAGGGTCAGCGGCAACGTTAAGACCAACGTGCTTCATTCCGCAGAAGCTTCTTGCACCACCTATAGAAGCACCAAGAGCAACTTCCATTGCCACCTTTTCATTAGGCGCCCACTCAGCATATACCTCGTCATATTTTGCAACAGCTTCTGTTATCTCAGTTGACGGAGTACCAGGGTAAGATGATACAACCTTACAGCCTGCCTCATACAGACCTCTTGCAAACGCCTCGTTTCCAAGCATTAGTTTTTTCATACAATAAATCTTTCCTTTCACTGCACCGACCATTTTTTCGTGGTCGGTAGAAATAAACAATAATTAAAATAGACATAAGTAATTATACCACAAATTTCACCAAAATGCAACAGCTTTTTTGATTTAAAGCACCAATAGAGCATTATAAAAAGTTTGCTTACGGCAATTTTGTCAGTTTGCATAAAATATCAAGGGAGCTTCTGTGCAAAAATTTATGCCAGCTTACACGTTTTGAGCAACAAAAAATAAATCGCCGCCAGGCGATACCATAATTCCTCATTCCTCACTCCTCATTCCTCATTCCTCACTCCTCATTCCTCATTCTTAACACTCCTCATTCCTCATTCTCACCTCCTCACTTGTTAAAAAAATTGTACTTGAAAAAAGAGCATAAATGTTGTATAATAATAAAGTATACTTATATTTACGTTCGGAGGATATACATAATGAAAAAATACACACTTGACGAGGTCTACACAGCCGATATGACAGCGTTTCAGAGAGAAAGATATAACAGAGTTGCAGATGAATTTGAAAAGCTTTTCGGTGAAAAGCCAACTGCTTTCTTCTCAGCTCCAGGCAGAACTGAGGTAGGCGGCAACCACACCGACCACAACTTCGGCTGTGTTCTTGCGGCAGGCGTTTCACTCGACGTTATTGCCGCTGTCGCTCCTGACATCGAAGAGAACGTTATTACAATAAAGTCCGAGGGCTTCCCAATGGACACTGTGAACGTTGATGACGACACTATCTACGAGGAGCAGAAAAACACATCAGCGGCACTTATAAGAGGTATGTCTGCAGGCTTTAAGAAGAATGGTCACAATGCCGGGGGCTTCAAGGCTTATGCTACTTCAAACGTACTCAAAGGCTCTGGACTTTCTTCATCTGCGGCTTATGAAGTGCTTATCGGCACTATCCTCAATGGTCTTTACAATGAGGGCGAGGTTTCTGCTGTGGAAATAGCTCAGATAGCTCAGTTTGCGGAAAATGTATATTTTGGCAAGCCGTCAGGTCTTATGGACCAAATGGCTTCATCAGTAGGCGGATTTATCACTATCGACTTTGCTGACGAAAAGCACCCTGTTATCGACTCTGTAAAGTTCGATTTCACAAAAAGCGGTCACGCACTGTGTATCGTTGACACTAAGGGCAACCATGCCGACCTCACCCCTGAGTATGCGGCTATCCCTGCGGAAATGAAGTCTGTTGCGGCTTTCTTTGGCAAAAAGGTGCTGAGAGAGATAACAAAGGAACAGCTTCTTGAAAACATCTGCGCTGTTAGAGAAAAGTGCAGTGACAGAGCTGTGCTTAGAGCGCTCCACTTCTTTGACGATAACGAGAGAGTTGGCAAGGAAGCTTCCGCACTTTCAGAGGGCGACTTTGACGCTTTCCTGAGCCTTATCAATGAATCAGGAGATTCATCATTCAAATATCTTCAGAACATCTATGCTTCTTCCGCCCCAAACGAGCAGGGTCTTTCACTTGCTCTGTATCTTGCAAAGCAGGCTCTTGGCGGTGAGGGCGCTTGCAGAGTTCACGGCGGTGGCTTTGCAGGAACTATCCAAGCGTTCGTACCTGAAAAGAAGCTTGAAGCTTTCAAAGCTGAAATGGAGAGAGTATTCGGTGAAGGCTCATGCTATGTGCTGTCCATAAGACCTGTTGGCGGCGTGCAGATCGACCTTTAATATAGGAGTTGTCATGAAAAATCCATTTGCAGGCTTAAAGAAGAAGCAGGTGAAGTTGCAGTTTTCCACCTGCGGAGAGATAATGATAGACGGACTTCCCTTTGCTTTCGGAGTGGAGAGTGCAGGGAAAGCGTCAGACAAAGGACTTTGCGTTTCGATATCCGGTGAAGCTGTCAATGACGGACGTGTTACCTTTTCAAACCTTGAATACTACGAAAACCATGGCGGAAAGATAACCCTTGTGAAGCATGGCTTTTCACTTGTCACCAAAAAGGACGGCAAGAAAATTTATCAGGCGAAGTTTACCAAAATACCTATCACCGAAAAGGACACCTCAGTGCTTTTCAGAAAGCTCACCGAGGAAGAGGTCGTCCAACGGCTCAACTGCGAGATAGCTTTTAAGGTGACCCCTCATTTCAGCGGTGAGGACACACCCGAAGTCATGCTCACAGTTTATCCTTATGAAAATATGCTCACAGGGTCGGCTGTGCAGTGGCTAAAGGTCACGTCTGACAAGGACTATTTTCTGCACAAATATTCTAATAAATAACAGGAGAGTTTATCCCATATGAGAATGAGAAGAAAGAAAAATCTTGAGGCACGTCTTGAAGCCTGCGGAGATTATATTTTATATCTTGACCGTGACGAGAAGAATTTTCAGGACAAATCAAACAAACAGCTTATTGACTTTGAGAAGATATTCGGAAACAGCAATCCACTTGTGCTGGAGATAGGCTGTGGAAAGGGTCAGTTTGCAAGAGAGATAGCCAAGAGAAATCCTGACAAGAATTTCCTTGCAGTAGAAAAAAGCAGTAACGTTATAGTTGACGCCGCACAAATGGCTATAGACGAGGGCATACCGAACCTGAGATTTGCAAGGGGCGAGGCTGAATATCTGGATTGCTTTATCCCTGAAAAGTCAGTGGAGTGTATCTATCTTAACTTTAGCTGTCCATATCCTAAAAATACATATGCACGTCATAGGCTCACATACCGAGCTTTTCTTGAAATATACAGACGTATTCTTGTGGACAAAGGCGAGATATACCAAAAGACCGACAATATGCACTTCTTTGAGTTCTCCTTGGAGGAGTTCTCTGCGGCAAATTACGGACTTAAAAACATTTCTCTCGACCTTCACAACAGCGGCTTCGAGGGCAATATCGTAACGGAATATGAGAAGAAATTCTCAGACATGGGTATGCCTATCTACAGATTGGAGGCGTTCGTAAAATAATGAGCGAGCAGATAAATCCAATTGTCAGCGAGAAAGATATGGGTGCTGACGGCAAGCTTCGCAAATGGTCGACAGGCAGAAAAGTCAAGTGGATAATTTGGATAGTCGTTATTCTTGCAGTAGCACTCGGCTTCTGGCATCAGCACTATATGCGCTCCGACAGCCAGATAAAAGCCGTTTTTGATGACAATAAGGCTAACTTTCAGACCACTGCGGAGTTTATGATAGAAAGCATTTCATGTGAAAAGCCGACACTACCAAAGGGCAAATGCTCCATTAAATCGCTCACTGAAAACAATGCCTGCAAGTCTGTGAAGAAAGAGCTTGAGGAGCTGGAGCGCAGGAACGTTACATACATCGACAGCGACGGCTTGACAGTGAAATTTTATACCATTTATGACCATTACTATATTTACCGCTCACCCATAAGCTCATCAGGGGGCGAAGATAACCTCGGCAATGGCTGGTCATATGTTAAAACAAGCAAAAGCTGATTTTTTATGGACGAAAAAAATTTTTTCGTCCATTTTTTCTTTAAACAAAAAAGAACGACCTGCACTGCAAGTCGTTCTCTTTTTATGCAATAATATTTATCTGCAAATTAGTTGTTGATGAGCTTCTCGTCATCGTTGTTCCAGCTGTAGAGCTTTCTGATCTCCTTACCAACCTTCTCAGAAGGATGCTCAGCGTGGAGCTTTCTCATAGCCTTGAAGTGTACCTGTGAACCTGCGTCAGACATATCAAGGAGGAAGTCCTTAGCGAATGTACCGTCCTGAATATCAGACAGAACCTTCTTCATAGCCTTCTTAGTGTCCTCAGTAACGATCTTTGGACCTGTGATGTAGTCGCCGTACTCAGCTGTGTTAGAGATAGAATATCTCATGCCCTCGAAACCTGACTGATAGATAAGGTCAACGATGAGCTTCATCTCATGGATACACTCAAAGTATGCGTTTCTTGGGTCATAACCAGCTTCACAAAGTGTTTCAAAACCAGCCTGCATCAGTGCGCAAACACCACCGCAGAGAACAGCCTGCTCACCGAAGAGGTCTGTTTCTGTTTCTGTTCTGAATGTTGTCTCAAGAACACCTGCTCTTGCTCCGCCGATACCAAGTGCATATGCAAGTCCGATATCCTGTGCGTTGCCTGTTGCGTCCTGCTCAACTGCGATAAGGCAAGGTGTACCCTTACCAGCCTGATACTCAGAACGTACTGTGTGACCAGGAGCCTTAGGTGCGATCATGATAACATTGACATTCTTTGGTGGTACGATGCAGCCAAAGTGAATGTTAAAGCCGTGTGCGAATGCAAGAGTCTTACCCTCTGTGAGGTATGGCTCGATAGATTTCTTATAAAGTGCAGCCTGCTTCTCATCAGGAATAAGGATCATGATGATGTCAGATGTCTTTGCAGCTTCCTCAGTTGTCATAACTGTAAGACCCTGCTGCTCAGCCTTTGCCCAGCTCTTAGAACCTTCGTAAAGACCTACTACTACGTCAACACCGCTCTCCTTAAGGTTGAGTGCATGAGCGTGACCCTGTGAACCGTAACCGATAATGGCAACTCTCTTACCCTTGAGTACGTTAATGTCGCAATCCTGCTGATAGAATATTCTTGCCTGTGCCATTGTTAATTCCTCCAAATTCAGAAATTTTAGATTTATTTTATGTAGCCTTTCGGCTATATAATCAAAGTTTATTTGCCTGCATTGAATGTGTCAGAGCCTTTCTCTATTGCGATAGTGCCTGTTCTTACCATTTCGATTATTCCGTAAGGTGCTATGACCTCCTCAAATCTGCAAAGGTGAGCGTAAGTGTCGCAAAGCTCCAATGTCATTGTCGTAAGCGTTATATCCATGACCTTAGCCCCTGTGATATCCGCAATAGTCATTATCTCACTGCGTCTGTTTGCGACCGCAGACACCTTGACTATCATAAGCTCTCTTGCGAGATACTCATTAGCCTCAAATGTCTTTACCTTGATGACCTCGATAAGCTTATTGAGCTGTTTCTCGATCTGCTCAACTGTATGCTCGTCACCGTCAGCAACTATCGTTATTCTTGAAACGTCAGGGTCATGAGTCGGACCTACTGCAAGGCTCTCGATATTGAACCCACGTCTTGAAAACAGTCCGGAAATTCTTGATAGAACACCGCTGTGGTTTTCTACAAGAACTGAGATCGTATGTTTCATAAATCAACCTCCATAAGGAAACCTTTCCTTGTTTTTTTATTATATCAGCTTATTATTAAGATTTTTTGAACGCAAACGCTATATACTGTAAACGCTACAGATAGTTAAAATATTGGCCTTATAATGTTGGCATATCCTTATCCACAACGACTTCAACAAGGCAAATGCCTTTATGTTCAGCAAGCATTTCGATGCCCTTTTCCATAGTATCATCGTCATAAACTCTCATTGCAGGTATGCCATAAGCTTCTGCAAGCTTGATAAAGTCAGGAGAGCCGTCAAGAAAAACTGCTGTCTGTCTGTCATGATAGCCGTTTGTCTGAAGCTCTCTTACCATGCCAAGGCGGTTGTTTGTCATTACTACCACCTTTATATCAACGCCGAACTGAACGGCTGTTGCAAGCTCCATGAACGACATCTGAAAAGCTCCGTCACCGCATATAGCAACTGTTGCTCTGCTGTTGTCAGCCATTTTTGCACCTATTGCCGCAGGCACAGAATAACCCATCGTACCCATGCCGCCTGAGGTAAGAAGTCTGCCCTCTTTGCGGAACTTATATTCAGTGCAGGTCCATATCTGATTTTGTCCAACGTCTGCCACAACAGTAACATTGGCAGGCATTTTCTTTGCAAGCCTGTCGATAAACACCCTCGGATTGACAGTACCCGTTGCAGGCTCAACATACTTTCTTTCGCCCCCAAGGGTCTTGATGTGAGCTATCCACTCATCGTGCTTCATAGGCTTTGCAAGCTCCGTCATTTGCTGTAAAACAAGCTTTGCGTCGCCAACGAGAGGCAGGTCAGCACCGATATTCTTGCCTATCTCCGCAGGGTCGATATCTATATGTATTATCTTAGTAGTTTTCTCCAGAGCCAAAGGTGTTTTAACGGCTCTGTCGCCAACTCTTGCGCCCACAAGGAACAGCACGTCGCACTCGTTCACAGCGGCGTTCGCCATTTTAACACCGTGAGTTCCTATCATGCCGCAGAAAAGCTGGTCGTCATCAGGGAAAACAGAAATACCCATCATAGTTGTGATAACAGGTATCTGCATAAGGTCGGCAAGCTCTCTTATCTCGTTCTCAGCGTGAGCGGCAAAAACACCTCCACCAATACAGATAAGCGGCTTCTCAGCCTCTTCCAACGCCGCCATTACACGCCTTACCTGAACGTAGTTGCCCTTTGTGGTAGGCTTATAGCTTCTTATCTCGCACTTTTCAGGGTACTCAAAGTCGATAACAGACTTCTGAACGTCCATAGGGATATCTATAAGCACAGGGCCCGGTCTGCCCGTGCCTGCTATATAGAAAGCTTCCTTGAAAACTCTCGCAGTGTCCTCAGGGTCTTTGAGAAGATAGCTGTGCTTAACGAACGGCTCAGCCGAGCCTGTAATGTCAGCCTCCTGAAAAACGTCAGATCCTATCTGATCGGTATTCACCTGACCTGTTATGCACACGATAGGTATAGAATCCGCATAAGCGGTAGCAATAGCAGTAATAAGATTAGTTGCACCCGGACCTGATGTAGCGATACAGACCGCAGGCTTGCCTGAAATTCGTGCATAGCCGTTAGCCGCATGACCGCCGTTAGCTTCCTGTCTCACAAGCACCTGCCTGATGTCGTTTTCAGCATCCAGCAAAGCGTCATAGAAAGGACAGATAGCAGCTCCGGGATAGCCAAAGACGACTTTTACGTTCTCAGCTTTCAAACATTCAACCATAGCCTGACTTACAGTCATCTTCATAATAAAGTCGCCTCCATAAGAAATTTTCTGTATAAATTATCATATAAAGTGATAAAACATACAAAGCTGTGATTTATTATACCATATTTATAAGATTTCGTCAAGTATCGTTAGCATACGAAGGAATATTTATGCTTTAAAAAATTTCGCAAAAAAAATTTGAAAAAGGGGTTGACAAGACAGATGAACTGTGCTATAATAATTAAGTCGCTGAGAGAGAACGACACAAAAACAAATAATTAATGTGGACAGGTGTCCGAGTGGTTTAAGGAGCTGGTCTTGAAAACCAGTGATACGGCAACGTACCGTGGGTTCGAATCCCACCCTGTCCGCCACATTTTTTATATATACAGGTTTGCGGATTTACCCAAGTGGTGAAGGGGCTCCCCTGCTAAGGGAGTAGGTCTGGAAACGGGCGCGAGAGTTCAAATCTCTCAATCCGCGCCAGCAAAAGTCAATGCTTTTGCTTGTATCCGCTTTACGTTATGTAGAGCGGATTTTTTTATTGCATAAATACTAAAATACCGCAGAGAAGCTTTTGTCCTCTGCGGCGTTTTTTTATTCTGCAAGCCCTGCGGCACTTTTCATTCTGTCTTTGAAGAAATGGTCGAATACTGCCACGCACCTTCCCACAAGGAGCATTGCCGCCACCGTTCCGATACCGATACCTATTATCCGCTTGTCAAACAGCAGACCTATCACGCAGGCAATGGCAACACACGATGCGTCAAGTATATTCTTGCCAAATCCCATGTTCTTTCCAAAGGCTTTTCCTATAGCCTGAGCAAGACCGTCGGCTGGGTTTGGCACGAACTTCATGGCTATCATCATGGACATTCCTAAAGCCGTGCAGATTATCGCTGCTGCAAGATACAGCGTGTTTTGCCACAAATGCCCGAAATTGAAATCAAGCAGCTTTGAAAACATATTCAGCAGCAGGCTGAACACAATACTGAATGGTATTTGCAGCCAGTCTATAACAGTTCTGTCGCTGCCTTTTATTATCATTTCTATCACAACGAACAGTGCATATGTAGCAAAAGTCACAAGAGAAAAATTCACGTCCCATATACTCGATATGGCAAATGGCACTGATATAATAGTGGATACACCTAGCCCTGTTTTGGTGTTCATCGTTATCCCTGCGGCAAGTATCACAAGCCCCATGGCATATATAGCCGCCCTTGCGGCATAATTCTTCTTTTCCAAACTAAATTCGCCTCCATACCAATTATACCACCTTCATCACACTTTTTCAAGAGCGCAAAAAAGCTGCCGTACCAAAAGGCACAGCAGCTTTTATACTATATAATAGTATCAGAGTTATTGATTATTCCTTTGGACCTGCTGATACAAGAGCCTTACCTGCTGGGTTGCCCTCATACTTAGCAAAGTTCTTAACAAATCTGCTTGCAAGATCCTTAGCCTTTGTCTCCCACTCGGAAGCGTCAGCATATGTGTCACGAGGATCGAGAATTGCAGGATCAACGCCTGGAAGCTCTGTTGGAACTTCAAAGTCAAAGTGTGGTATCTTCTTTGTAGGTGCGTTGAGAATGTCGCCGTTAAGAATAGCGTCGATGATTCCACGAGTATCCTTGATAGAAATTCTCTTGCCTGTGCCGTTCCAACCTGTGTTTACCAGGTATGCCTTAGCACCGCTCTTCTCCATCTTCTTAACAAGCTCTTCAGCATACTTTGTTGGGTGAAGCTCAAGGAAAGCCTGACCGAAGCAAGCTGAGAATGTTGGTGTAGGCTCAGTGATTCCACGCTCTGTACCTGCAAGCTTTGCAGTAAAGCCAGAGAGGAAGTAATACTGTGTCTGCTCTGGTGTGAGGATAGATACTGGAGGCAGTACGCCAAATGCGTCTGCTGAAAGGAAGATAACGTTCTTTGCAGCAGGTGCAGAAGAAATAGGTCTTACAATGTTCTGGATATGGTCGATAGGATAAGATACACGAGTGTTCTCTGTAACGCTCTTATCAGCAAAGTCGATCTTGCCGTTCTCGTCAAGAGTTACGTTCTCAAGAAGAGCATCTCTTCTGATAGCGTTGTAGATATCAGGCTCAGAATCCTTATCAAGGTTGATGACCTTAGCATAGCAGCCGCCCTCGAAGTTGAATACTCCGTTGTCGTCCCAACCGTGCTCATCGTCACCGATAAGAAGTCTCTTAGGGTCTGTAGAGAGTGTTGTCTTACCTGTACCGGACAGACCAAAGAAGATAGCTGTGTTCTCACCGTTCTTGTCTGTGTTAGCTGAGCAGTGCATTGAAGCCATGCCCTTGAGTGGAAGGAAGTAGTTCATCATTGAGAACATACCCTTCTTCATCTCTCCACCATACCAAGTGTTGATGATGACCTGCTCACGGCTTGTGATGTTGAACATAACTGCTGTCTCAGAGTTAAGACCAAGCTCCTTATAGTTCTCTACCTTAGCCTTTGAAGCGTTGTATACAACGAAGTCAGGCTCAAAGTTCTCAAGCTCCTCAGCAGTTGGCTTGATGAACATATTTGTTACAAAGTGAGCCTGCCAAGCAACCTCAACGATGAAACGGATAGCCATTCTTGTATCCTTGTTAGCGCCGCAGAATGCGTCAACTACGAAAAGTCTCTTATTTGAAAGTTCCTTGATAGCGAGATCCTTAACAGACTTCCAAGCCTCCTGTGAAGCTGGGTGGTTGTCGTTCTTGTACTCGTCAGAAGTCCACCAAACAGTGTCCTTAGAATTTTCGTCCATAACGATGAACTTATCTTTAGGTGAACGGCCTGTATAAACGCCTGTCATAACGTTTACTGCGCCAAGCTCACTCTCCTGACCCTTTTCATAGCCTTCGAGTGTTGGCTTTGTTTCTTCCTCGAACAGCTGCTCGTAAGAAGGGTTGTAAACAACTTCTGTAGTTCCGGTGATACCGTACTTGCTCAAATCGATCTTTGACATGTTGCAATAACTCCTTTTCAAAAAAAATATCGTTAATAGGCGCTATAAATGAAACAGCACACGCCGGCACATTCATTTTCTTTCCTTATTATTAAGCATAAGCTATACAGAAATTCATCTGACAATTGAAAACACACTGCCAGCGTTTCATGCTGTGCTCCTATTACAGCAATATAATTATACCACATATTTTTCTGAATTGCAAGGGTAAACGCAGATTTTGTGAGCTGATTTTTTACATTTCGCTTAAATCTATAATGATTTTTTATGAATAAATGTAATTTCATGGTATAAAATAGATAATAAAAGATATTGACTATTATCAATAGTTAGTTTAAGCTTGCGCGGACGATTTTGCAGTATCAATATAAAATAATTGCATTTTTATGCTTCTTTGCAAAAAAACGCCCCAAATTATGCAGGCAAATTCCGCTTTCCTGCAAACAGAAAAAAGGCAGTCCACAAGGAACTGCCCTTCTCCGAAATATCAACAATAGGGGAGATCTTATTTACTTTTTCTTCTTGGCCATGACCACAGCCGCACCGCTCAGAAGTGCAAGAGCGAATGCTCCTCCAGCAACGCCGGTTGATGGGTTTGTGTTTGAAGCGTTTGAAGCTGCCTTTGAGCTGCTGTCTGACTTGCTGTCAGTTGCCTTGCTGTCAGAAGATGAGCTGTCGGAAGCGGAACTGTCAGAAGCGGAACTGCTCGTATCTGACGAAGCATCAGAACTGCTTACGCTGTCAGGCTGTGAAGAAGCAGGTGCTTTCTTTACAAGGCTTGCCACAGCGTCATTTATAGCCTTTACCATAGCGTCCACGTCAGCCTGCTCTGTGATGTTCTTTGTTCTGTCGATAGCGGCAAGAGCCTTTTCGACTTCTGAGAAGTCCTCATAATCGTCTTTGTTGAGAGCCTTTGCGGCTTTCTCTGCCTTGTCAAGCTCTGTGTAGTCTGCTGACTTGTAAACAAGTGCCTCAACAGCGTCGTTTATATCTTTCGCCATTTTGTCAACATCTGACTGCTGTGTAAGGTTTTTAGTTCTGTCGATAGCTTCAAGTGCCTTTTCTACAGCTGTAAAGTCCACATAGTTGTCCTTATTAAGAGCCTTTGCAGCTTCTTCTGCTTTGTCTACTTTTGTGTAGTCAGCGTCAGCTATCTCAAAAACGCCTGAGCTGTTCTTATGTGCCATAAACGGATCCTCGCACTCATCAACATGGAAAGTTCCGCCTGTTATCTCGCACTTTTCACAATCATAGAGGAAAATACCTTTTTTGCCTTTAAGCGTTATATCACCAGCCGAAATAATGCCATTCTTAACATTATCATAACCCAGATATACGTCAGCGAGGCCACCCTCAAGATCAAGCTTGCCGCCCTCTATTCTAAGACCTGTCTTAGGCTCAGGAGCGCCTGTACCAACAACAAACAATCCTACTCTACCGACCTTAACATTGACCTCTCCACCGTATATCTCGATAGAACCGTTAGCATACAGACCATCGTTCCAACCATCTTCAGAGTCCGCCATAGTTGTATCAACATTCACAGCCGCTTCCATTACTTTTATGGTATACAAAGTAATGGCTGCACCGCCCTGAATATCAACTGTACCTGACTCAAAGGTGATATTTGGCTGATCCATTGAAGGAAGATCGCCTTTTTCAACAAGGCTAAGCTTACTTTCTTTAGCTTCGCCTTTTAAAGTCAAACCAGTATCTTTTGAGCCTCTATCCGTCCTGCTAATAATAGTTGCTGATGATTCAAGCTTGTTTTCACCCTTGAAAAGTATCGTTGTAGACTTTAAGCCGTCAACTTTTATACTCGACTTATTTCCTGTTGAAAAATCTACATTGTCAAGAGTAAGCGTCAGAGTATCAGCGTCCCAGCTCCAGCCCTCGTCTTCATTTTTCTGATCGTTCTGAAATCCTGCCACTGTAAGGTCAAGAGTTGTAGTTCTCTGCTGATTTGCCGCAAAAACATTTATTGCAGGCAAAGATGCCATACATATGACCGTTGCTAGCATTGTGCTAAAAATTCTTGTCTTTTTCATATTTTATCCTCCCGAAATATAAGACTTCATATTCATATTTGCATTGCGATATAAAACCGCCCTGCTTATAATTATGATAGCAGAGCGGTAATAATTTTTCAACTATTTTGACACAAGCGGTCAAAAATCTGCACAAGCGGTATTCATTTAAACAAATAATGTATGAAAGTCCCACTTAATTGCTTTATATATCTATTTAATGGATATATTACTTTTTCTTCTTAGCCATGACCACAGCCGCACCGCTCAGAAGTGCAAGAGCGAATGCTCCGCCTGCAACACCGGTCGATGGGTTTGTGTTTGAAGCGTTTGAAGCTGCCTTCGAGCTGCTGTCTGACTTGCTGTCAGAAGATGAACTGTCAGAAGCGGAACTGCTAGTATCTGACGAAGCATCAGAACTGCTTACGCTGTCAGGTTGTGAAGAAGCAGGTGTTTTCTTTACAAGGTTTGCCACAGCGTCATTTATAGCCTTTACCATAGCGTCCACATCAGCCTGCTCTGTGATGTTCTTTGTTCTGTCGATAGCGGCAAGAGCCTTTTCGACTTCTGAGAAGTCCTCATAATCGTCTTTGTTGAGAGCCTTTGCGGCTTCCTCTGCCTTGTCAAGCTCTGTATAGTCTGCTGACTTGTAAACAAGTGCTTCAACGGCATCGTTTATGTCTTTCGTCATTTTGTCAACATCTGACTGCTGTGCAAGATCTCTATACCCTCTTAAAGCCTCAACTGCACTGTACAAGTTTGCAACGCTTTCATCTGTGTAGATAGAAAGGTCGGCAGGAATATTACCCAGCACTTCATAAACATCGCTGTAGTCAGCAGGCTCAGCACCGCAGGCAGGAGTATCGTTATTACGCTTAGTCCATACGTTTGATGAGCCGTTGAGCACATTTAAAAAGCTGTCTGTTTTCATATCGTCAATAGTAAGAGAAGCTGCTGATTCCGTATTTTTTGCTGTATTTTGTATGTTGTAGTAGCAATTTTGAATCGTACTTCTATTCATCGTATCTTGCATTGCAAAAGCATAAGCGGAAGAAGAAATATCAGATACAAGACCTGTTGCATAGCAATTCTTTACAGTGCCATAATAGTTATTGCTTGCAGCGTCAGTACCCATGAATGACGCACCAACAAAACAGTTGCTTACATCACCCTTTGCATAGCAGTTGCTGATGTTAAGACCTGAGATGTTTCCAACAAAGCCGCCTGCATATTCTGCACCTGTTATATTGCCTGTGGCATAGCAATTTTCTATCAAAGTTTCATCAGTTGTCACTCCATTACCTATTCCAACGAAGCCACCTACTGCGATACCACGACCATTTCCTGTTACCTCAACAGAAACGTCTGCACCGCAATATTTAGCAGATGAGCCTTTTGCGAGCGTACCAACAAAGCCACCAACATTGCCCTTTTTTGTTGATTCCTCTATCTTTCCGGAAACACGGCTGTGGCTCACTGTTGTACCTCCGTCCTGAATGCCTACTAATCCGCCTATGCTGTTAAGAGCAACATAGCTGCCGTCAGAGCCTGCTTTCATGTCAAGACCGATAACAGTACAATTTACTATATCGCCCATAGAATAACCTACAAGCGCACCTCCCATGCGGAAGCCATATCCACTGCTGTGATTTCCGCCAACATAGTTTATAGAAACATTTTCAAGAACTACGTCCTCGATAGTGCCGCTGGTCGCACCGAACAAGCCGCATACATCGCCACTGTATGGCGATGTTTCTGTTCCAATGGTAAGATTTTTGATAATATAACCATTTCCGTCAAAGTTGCCAGAGAAAACAAAATATTCATGACCACCCATAATAAGATCCGCCACAGTTTCTCCTACTGGAGTCCACTCTTTTCCACCGAGGTCGATATCCTCTGTAAGCTCAAAGTATGTGTCTGCATATTTTTCACCATATTCCTCTGCGTTCACTCTTTTCGCAAAATACGCAAGCTGTGAGCCAGTAGCTATTTGATAAGGGTCATCTTTTGTTCCTTTTCCTCCTGCAAAAGACTCCGCTACAGAGCCGTCCCAGACCTCTGTACCGTCAGCAAAAACAGAAACAGGCACTAAGCTTGCCGCAAGACCCATCGTCACCAAAAGGCTTAAAATCTTCTTTTTCATTCTAATTCCTCCATTATATTTTTCGGGGTTGATATTTTTTTACTCAGAGCATAGATTTTTCACGATTATTTTAACACAACCCACACACTTGTCGACAAGTTTGACACAAGCCGTCAAAAATCTGCGCAAGCGGTATTCATTTAAACAAATAATGTATGAAAGTCCCACTTAATTGCTTTATATATCTATTTAATGGATATATTACTTTTTCTTCTTAGCCATGACCACAGCCGCACCGCTCAGAAGTGCAAGAGCGAATGCTCCTCCAGCAACACCGGTCGATGGGTTTGTGTTTGAAGCTGCCTTTGAGCTGCTGTCTGACTTGCTGTCAGAAGATGAGCTGTCAGAAGCGGAACTGCTTACGCTGTCAGGCTGTGAAGAAGCAGGTGCTTTCTTTACAAGGTTTGCCACAGCGTCATTTATAGCCTTTACCATAGCGTCCACGTCAGCCTGCTCTGTGATGTTCTTTGTTCTGTCGATAGCGGCAAGAGCCTTTTCGACTTCTGAGAAGTCCTCATAATCGTCTTTGTTGAGAGCCTTTGCGGCTTTCTCTGCCTTGTCAAGCTCTGTGTAGTCTGCTGACTTGTATGCAAGTTCAAAAGCCTGTGTATGTGTTGCGATATCTGCTGAAATAGTTATTTCCTTGCTGAGAGGCTCGCAATCGTCAGCAGTTACCTCTACTGTGTAAGTGCCTGCTGTAAGCATTGCAGTATTGCTTGTTATCTCTTTTCCGTCTACCTTTATTACAACATTTTTCAGGTCAGCAGGTGTTACTTCAAAATCAACTGCATATTCCTTAGTTGGCAGGACAGGCGTTTTTCCCTCAACATACTGATACTTTGCACCGCCAGCTGTCAACTCGTCATAAAATTCTTTTGTTGTCATATAGTCATATGCTTTAGCCTTGCCTGCTTCTTTATTTGAACCGCAAGCTTCAACATTTTCTGTTTCTGTGAAATAGTTGTTTTTAAAGTCAGTTGTAGACGAGGAATCCTTCCCCACTATTCCGCAGAAACGTGTATATGGCTTTTTGGCTGAGTACTGTGAAAGGTCAATTTCTCCTGCAAAATAGCAATCACTTACAGAACCGCCGGCTACTGAACCAACGATACCGCCTACATCTGTGGTTCCGTTGCCAACCGGCGTGAGTTTTCCTGTAACATAGCTGTTTATAACCTTGGAATCGCCATACAAACGTCCTACGATACCGCCGGCGTCTGGTGCAGCATATACCATATCGCCTGTGCTTGAACAATAGCGGACTTCCGTTCCAATCTGCGCATATCCAACTATACCGCCGACATAAACACTTCCGTTGTCGCCTGAGATAGTTATGTCTGCTGTGTTCTCACAATATTCAAAAGTTGTGCCGTATGCCTGACCTACCATGCCTATGAAGCCATAAACATATTTGCCGTTATTGTTGAACGATACGTTTGACACACAATCAGAAATAGTACAATCACCTGCAAATCCTGCAATAGTGCCATAAACAGTATATTCGTTATCAGTATTTGTCACATCCAGATTTCCCTCTATAGTCAGACCTGATACCTCTGCTTCCTCGATATCGCCAAAGAAACCGACCAACAAATCTTTACCATAAATAGACGTAAAATCAATGTTTGAAATAGTATGACCGTTTCCGTAGAATTTGCCGCTGAAACAATGTTCAATATAGCCGTTTTCATCGAAAACGTTTCCGATAGGCGTCCATACAACACCTGTCAAGTCAAGGTCATTTTCAAGAACAACAACTGCGTCTTTATTCTTGTCATAATCTCCGTTGTTTACCGCTTTTGAAAACGCCAACAGGTCGTCAACAGTTTTTATCACCGTCTTATTGTCGTCTGCAAATGCCGTTGTCGGCACAAACAAAAGACAGCCCGTCACCAAAAGACTTAAAATTTTCTTTTTCATTCTAATTCCTCCATAATATTTTTCTGGGTTGATATTTCTTTTTTACTCAGAACATAATTTTACACGATTATTTTAACACAGACTACACACTTTGTCAATAAATTTAGCACAAACGGTCAAAAATCTGCACAAGCGGTAACAAAATAAATGAATAATGCTTGAATTTTGCTTTGATGTGTGTTATTATATATTAAGAAATCATGTATAAGAAAGGATTTTTACAGTATGAGAGTGGCATTGGTAGACGATAATAAAAACGACCTTGCACTTCTTCATGAATATATTTCCGAACAAACCGCTCACAGCTGTCAGATAGATACGTTTTCAAGCGGAGAAAGCTTTTTATCATGTTGGCAGATGGGAGCTTATGATCTGGTGGTGCTTGATATATTCATGGGGAAAATGACAGGGATAGAGGTCGCAGAAAAGCTTCGTGAAACAGACAAAAACGTGCATATCGCATTCGGCACTTCAAGCAACGAGTTTGCAAGCGAAAGCTACGACCTCAACGCCTGCTACTATCTTTGTAAGCCCTTTCAGGCTGACAAAGTAAAAGCAATGCTCGAGCGGATCGGTTCTGATGAAATTGATCGTATGCGTTCAGTTAAGCTTCCCGACGGTCAGAACGTGATACTCAGAAATGTTATCTACATAGACTGTGCGTCACATATCGTGACAATCCATTGCACAGACGGTGAAAGCATAGTTTCAAGAAATTCTTTCGCTGAGATCGAGAGCATTTTTTGCAGTCATTCATACTTTTACACCTCCACCAAAGGCATCATCGTGAATTTCTATGAGATAGCCCAGCAAAAAAGCGACCTTTTCATAATGAGCGACGGCACACATATCCCCATAAGCCGCCGAAAATCCAGAGAAACATTAGACGCCTTCGCTCAGTTTCGCTTCAGTGATCTGCGAAAAGGCGGTGAGCAGTAATGCCTCCGTTATACCGCCTTGTGGAAGTGGGCATATATTCCCTTCTGAATTTTCTGCCACTTATGGTGCTTGCCCTTTATCCCTTCCGGCATAGGCTTCGCTTTTCCAAAACAGCTACCGTGGGACTTGTTGTGGCTCTTTCACTGGTGCAGATCTTTTTAGGCTGGCAGGCGGCATTTTTCAGCACAAATGCAGGTCTGCTAAGTGCAGTCAGCACCCTGCTCTATGCGGCTTTTTACTTTTTCGCTGTGAAGGTCAAGGTCGGCAAAACAGGCTTCACACTGCTTCTGCTTTCAAATAACGCAAGCTTTATCGTCATTACATCAAAATGTCTGGAGGGCATTCTGTTCCCGTCACTTGCCTATGAATCATACCGCTGGTCGTTTTCCCTTTGTATGCTTATGACAGAAGCCATAATATGGGGACCGCTTTTTATCTACATGAAAAAGGTCTACACACCTGCGGTGGAAAGAGAGCCGTCAGGTCTGGAGTGGCGCTATCTTTGGCTTATCCCATTTACGTTCTATATAATATGGTACTATACGCTCTACGGCAACTCTACGAAAAGCAGCTTAGAGCTTGCTCTGGAGCCAAAGAACACCATAGCTCTTTTCTTTATAAACGCAGGAGCATTTCTGGTGTATTACATCGTGGCACGGCTGGTCATCGAACAGCAGAAAAATCTGCGGCTTCAGGAAAATAACCACCTGCTTGAAATGCAGAACCTGCAATATGACTATTTGCAGGATAAGATAAAAGAAACAAGACGCTATAAGCATGATGTCAGACATCATATCGCTCTTATGCAGGAGCTTCTGAAAAAGGGCGAATACGATAAGCTTTCGGAATATCTCAATTCTTTCAGGGATTCTATGCCCGATATATCAGAACGCATTTACTGCAAAAATACATCTGTAAGCGCACTTCTTGCATATTTTGCTCAAATAGCGGAAAGCAGCGGCATTGAATACAAGGTGAGCGCTGACATACCAGATGATATAAAAATAGACATAACCGACCTCTCTGTGCTTTTCGGAAATCTTATCGAAAACGCCATTCACGGCTGCGTGTCTGACAGTGCAAAGAATAAAAAAATAATAATCAGAGCAAAGGCTGACAGCTATTCCCTATGCCTGACGGTGGACAACACCTTCACCGGAACTATCCTCACCGACCCAGAAGGCGGTTTCCTTTCCTCAAAACGCAAAGGCAAAGGGATCGGCACAGAGTCTGTCAAGAACATTGCCGCCAAATACAATGGCGTAGCTAAATTTGAATACGGTGACGGAATGTTTTACGCTTCCGTAATGCTGAACATATGAAAAAGGCGGAAAGCTCGCAAAGAGCCTCCGCTTTTTCTATTATATATAGTATATCCGTTTTGCTGTTCTTAATTGTCGCTTATATCACACACTGCCACGCTTGTAACAGGGTCAATGTCAGAGATGTCAACGCCGTATTGATATGGGTTGAGTTCAAAAGTCTCGCTGTCCGTCTGAGCCTGCATTCTTTTATATGTTTCATCAAGCTGTTCGTCAGTGAGGTCAAAGCCGAACCACCATGTTCTGCCGTTTATTGTCGCTGATACGATTCGGTTTCTGTCTGTATTTGAAAGATACATAAGTGGCTTTTCACCCAGAGCGTTGCAAAGCTCGTTGTATGTCATGCCCACATAGATATTCTTTGTGATGTATGCACCATTGTAAAGCTCCACCCTTGTGACAGGCAGGCTTTCGTCAACATAGCCCTTGCCTGTTTCGGTATTCAAAGCCGCCCTGCCGAAGTGATACTGCGGAAAAGCCGAGCACTGATACATAGAATCATAGCCGTTTTGAACGAATGTTGGATAAACAAACTCATAGTTGTTGTCTGCCATTTTGAGCATATCCCCCACTGTATTTGAAAACAGCTCCTCGCCTGGGTTGTCTGCACTTGGGAGGACAGCGCTTGTATTTTCGCCTTGCGTATCTGTAACAGGAGTATCGGTTTGCACAGGTGCAGGTGCAGTTGTCACGGCGGTGTCTGTTACCTTTTCAGGCTCGCTTGACGGCTCAGATATGCTGTCTGTTTCAGCTTTTGACGAACTGATTTCAGGTATCTTCTCTGATGAAACGTCTGCCATACTGCTGTCAGAAAGGTCAAGGCTATCGTCATTTAAGCTGTCTGAAACACTGCTGTCATCGTGAACGCCGAAGCCGTTGTTGTTCACTCCACGGAGAGCCAATGGTATGCTCACTGCCACCACCACAGCCGCCGCAGTTCCCACTATCTTTATAGCAGCGGAAGAGGTTTTCAACGCTGTAACAGGTGAAGCCGCTGTCATTGCATACTTTTTCGACAGAGCCGCTCTCATCATTGCGCTCATAGGCACAGCCGCAAATGCGCCGCCCTCAAAGATACGCTCTATCTCTTTCTTTATCTTTGCCCTCGCCTTAAAAAGCTTCTGCTTGGCGGCATTCTCGCTTATCTCCAAAATCTCGGACACTTTTTTCAGCGGCATGCCGTCATAATAATAAAGTATCACCGCCGACCTCTGCTCAGGCTTCAGCCCCTCTATGACCTTTTTCAGACAGCGTTTAAGCTCCTTGCTGTCGGCATAATCCTCAGGGAGCATAACAGTATCGTCAGCATGGATATCCTCGCTGAGGTTTTCGTCATCAAGGCTTATGTTATCCTCTCTGCCCTTTTGTCTGAAATACATTCTGCACTTGTTGAAAGCGATAGAGTGAAGCCACGTTTCATAATGCTCAGGCTCTTTCAGCGACCCTATCCCCTCCATTGAAGCCAAAAAGCTGTCCTCGGTGATATCCTCTGCGGTATGCTTATCCCCAACGTTTTTCAGCACGAAGAAATAAAGCTTCTCGTGGAACTCTTTGTACAGCTTCTCAAAAGCTGTCTTTTCGCCATTCTGAGCCTTTTCTACAACGGCTCTCAATTCATTCTTGTTCATTCACATATCCCTCCAAGACAAGTATGCGTATCAACCTTTTCATCTGCGCCTCTGCCTCCTCGTCTGTCTGACGAGTTTCCTCGTTCATGGACCTTAGGACAAAGGCGATGACATCTCCAAGCTTTGCATTTTTCATTTTTATCTCCGTTTCATGCTCTCTCGTTTTTGCCCTTTCATATACTTAGTTGCAGTTATCCCGATATGGTTATCATAACATCACACTTTTGTATATCTGCACAAAAACGCACCCCACAGCCTATGAAAAATACACAACCTTATGACGCATACTGTCTTAATACTCATTATACTATATTTATGTATATTAAGCAACTATTTTTCAAAACTTGCCACAACAAATAATTCACATATCATTTATAAAATGTTTCTTGTATCTTTTGTGCAAAGTGCTATAATCTAGTTGAAAATACGGAGAGAATTCCGTATAAAGTTAATAAATCAAACAAATCGGAGGTAATTCATTATGATGGGAAGACTCAGAGCAATGCGTGAGCCGCTCAAATATGTTCAGGGCAGAGATGCTACACTTAAGTTTCATGAAGAAATGGGCTATATGGGCAAAAGGTGGCTGTTTGTATGTTCAAACAGTGGCTACAAAGCCTGTCATGACAAGATAGAGAAAAGCTTTGGCGAGCTCGACGATTACAGACGCTATGAAGTATTTGGTGGTATATCAAGCAAGGGCGAGATAGCCAAAATGGAAGAGATAGTAAAGGCTGACAACATAGACACAGTAGTTGCAGTTGGCGGCGGAAGCGCAGTTGATACTGCAAAAGCTACAGCATACTACACAGGCAAGCACATTGTTATCGTGCCTACAGTTGCGGCAACAGATGCGCCATGTACAGGTCTGTCAGTAATATACAATGATGACCACAGCTTTGACAAATATCTTTTCTACCCTACCAATCCAGACGCAGTAATGGTAGACACAACAGTTATCGCAAACGCACCTGTAAAGTTCCTTATTGCAGGCATGGGCGATGCACTTGGTACATATTTTGAGGGCAGAGCTTCCATAAGAACAGAGTCTGCAAGCCTTGAAGGCACAGGCATCACAAGAGCAGGACAGGCACTTGCAAGACTTTGCTATGACACGCTGAAAACATACGGCAAGCAGGCAGTTGAAGCTTGCAAGGTACACGCAGTTACACCTGCCCTTGAAGCTATCTGCGAGGCTAACGTATATCTTTCAGGCGTTGGTGCAGACAACGTAAACTGTGCGGCTGCACACTCGTTCTACAATGGCGTAACATCATTGGGAATCAAGCACGCAGACCACGGCTGCTGTGTAGCCCTTGGTACACTGGTTCAGCTTGTACTTGAGGGTGCGCCAAAGGAAGAGTTTGAAGAGGTACAGAACTTCTGCCTTGAAGTGGGACTTCCTGTCACACTCGAGGAGATCGGTGTAACTACACCTGAGCAGGTAGAAGCTATCGCAAAGAACGCTTGTATCCCAGGCGAAACTATCCACAATCTTGCAGGCGACGTACAGCCTATCGAACTTTATGACGCTATCATGCAGGCAGACGCAATGGGCAAGATAGCGCTGGGAAAATAAAGAATAGTGTATATTTAAAATGATATTGCCACCCACGACTGATTTGGCTGTGGGTGGTTTTTTGTGCGAAAAAACAGAGAAACCCGATCAATGGGTTTCTCTGTTTGGATCAACTTATTAAATCATAATATCTTAGTAAAGTATATCTTCCTGCGAAGCTCAGTTGTCTGCAACGTCCATAAGCTCAACAGAAATATCGTCAGACCCGGTATCATCTGCGTCAGCCTGAATATCGTCCGGCTTATCGTCCTCTATGACAGCTCCTGTAAAATCAATACAAACATTCTCGCTTTTACCAAAACGAGCCATTGTGAGCAGATCGGTGACAGTCGAGCGTGTGACATGAGCGCCTGTGAAATCCATCACCACATTTGCAGAATTATCCTCGCTGTTTTTGCTGTTGATCTCATCACGAAGCTGGTCAAAATTCGTATCCTCAAGGTCTGCATAAGCTGAAAACTCTTTTGGTGCATAAAGCGTTGCAACAGCGTGCATAGCAACGAATACAAACCTGAAATCTTCGCAATCAAAGGTGCTGAAAGGTATCTCAAAAAGCCTCAGCATACCCTCGTCGGTCTTTTTGCATAAAACAGGCTTATATCTGTTCTGAGCCAGATCATAGGTGTATCTGTCTTCGTAAGCTTCATCGGTTAAGCTGCCGTCTGGCATAGGCACGATCTCAAAACGAGAAGTTTCATCGCACGTATTGCAATAGCCTCCGACTATCACAAATCTGAAAACATAGTCGGTATTTTTCTCAAGCTTTTTGTCACAGCATATCTGCGTCCAATCCCAATTCCAGTTTCCAATAGAATAGGCAATAACGTTTTCGCCGTCCTTATCGGTCACAAAATATTTAGCTATAACATTGTTTTCGCAGGACTTATCAGCCTTAAAATCTCTAGGGTCAAAATCAATTACTTTACTCATATTATTTACCTCCGTATTATCAACGGTCGGCTTATGAGTATCCAATATTCTTATAGTACATTTTTCACAGTCGCTTGCATACTCTGCCCGACCGTTCTTAACAAGCCCCTTAGCCCTTTTGGGATAAGTAGCTCCGATTCGTTTTTCGTTTATGTCTGTAACAATAACGTTTTTTTCTATGGGTATCTCCCCCTTGCACAGCAATATTAAATTAGTGCCTGCATTATACAGGCTTGCGTTTAGCTCCGACGCTGTTATTTTCTATGGGTGTCGTCCCCAGTCTTTGCTTAGGATAAGTTTAACAGACGTCCGGTCTTTTGTCAAGACTATCTGCACCTTTTTGACATTACATACAATTGCGATCTTGCGGGCTTAGCACATATGCGCAAGGGGCATGAGTACATAAAATGCCCATCACGGTGAGTGATTTCAAAATTTATCATAACGCAATTCTATCTCACCTGGAACAAAAAATCCGTCCTACCCAAAGTAAGGCGGAATTAGGTGCAGAGTCGAATGAGTTTACATTTTGGTGTCCTCCATATCTAAAGTTACTTTCTTTGTGTGTCATATGAGTATTTTCCATGAGCTGCATTTTGTAGGTGTCCAAAATCCTAATATTACATCGTTTTATCTTGTTTTCAGTATAGCATAATTGCCAGACAAAGGTATGTCCGTTTATAATTAGTTTACTTTTACATTATAGCCCTTTTTAGCGGTATATTCCAAGAAACAATACCAATATAAGCGTGATGACGACATCAAAAACCCTGCCCTGACACAGAAAATAGTTGAGAGCGTGTCGAAACTTTCGGAAAAAGACCAACGATTGGTGCTTGAAGTTTCTGAAAGACTAGGAAAAGAATAATTTTTGAGGCCTCGAACTGCAATATCAAAGTAAAAATAAAACAGCGTACCGCAGCCCCCTGCGATACGCTGTTCTCATATAAAATTACTTCTTAGTAGTCACACTCTTTGAAGCTGACCAAGCGCCATAATACTTAGTACCCTTTACCGTTGTGTACGAACGAACACGAACGTAGTATTTCTTTTTGCCCGAAAGCTTTGAAACAGTGGTCTTGTCGGTCTTGTTGTTTTTTATGGTAACTTTCTTTGCACTTGTGAACTTTGAGTTGGTGGCGTACTGAATTTCATATCCAGTAGCAGAGCCTTTCTGCGCCCAATCCACAAAGAATGCCTTGCTCTTAGCCGTGAGCTTCTGTATCTCCTGCTTTGCAGGATTTATCTTGAATGTCTTTGTGATAGTGCCTGTGTAAGAGCCTTTTCCTGTGATTTTTACTGTGGCAGTGCCTATATTCTTGTTGCTTGAGTATGAAACTGTGTAGCCAGTACCATTTTTCAGCGTTTTGCCATTGTATTTAACAGTAATGCTCTGAGTGATGTTCTTGCCCGTGTATGACTTGTTTGAAATGCCCGAAACTGTGGCTTTCTTGAAGTTATTTTTGATACTGTAGGTCTTAGAAATTGAGCCTGTGTAATTGCCCTTGCCTGTGATAGTGACCTTTGCTGTGCCTACCTTGGTGTTGTTTGAATAGGAAACAGTGTAATCTGTACCATTCTTCAAAGTTTTGCCGTTTAGCTTGACCGTTACACCAGGCTTCTTTGCCTTGCCATCATAAGCGTAGGTCGAAGTGGAAAGTATCACGCTTGCCTTTGAAATGCTAATTCTTGAAAGTGCAGGAATTTCAGCCGTTTCAAGAACTTTCTTGCAGACTGTACATTCCTTGTGCTTTGAGCCTTTAACTCCGATAGAAGCCGCTTTGTCGACTATCCAACCACTTGACTTGTGACCTGTGGCATTTATCACTGTCTGAGCCTTGATAACAGTATTGCAAACTGAACAATGTGAGCCGTCTGTTTTGCCTGCGGTGGTGCAAGTAGCAGGGTAGCCCTTGTCGATAACTGCGGTGTGACCCTTTGCAGGAAGCTTTTCTGTAACTGTCGCATTGCACTTTGTGCAAGTCTTTGTTTTTGTACCCTCTGATGTGCAAGTCGGCTGTTTTGTTACAACAGAATTTCCGTAGCTGTGACCTGTTGCCTTAGTTGTGCTATCCTTGTATGAAGTACCGCAAACAGAACACTTGTGGAGTGTATAGCCGTCAGTAGTGCAAGTAGGTGCAACAACTGTGTTAGCATATTTGTGTGAAGTCTTTGGTATAGTTTCTGTAACTGTCGCATTGCACTTTGTGCAGGTCTTTATAGCAGTACCCTCTGATGTGCAGGTCGGTTGTTTTGTTACAACAGAATTTCCGTAGCTGTGACCTGTTGCCTTAGTTGTGCTATCCTTGTATGAAGTACCGCAAACAGAACACTTGTGGAGTGTATAGCCGTCAGTAGTGCAAGTAGGTGCAACAACTGTGTTAGCATATTTGTGTGAAGTCTTTGGTATAGTTTCTGTAACTGTCGCATTGCACTTTGTGCAAGTCTTTATAGCAGTACCCTCTGATGTGCAGGTCGGCTGTTTTGTTACAACAGAATTTCCGTAGCTGTGACCTGTTGCTTTTGTTGTGTTGTCCTTGTATGAAGTACCGCAAACAGAACACTTGTGGAGAGTGTAGCCGTCAGCAGTGCAAGTAGGTGCAACAACTGTGGTTGTGTAGCTGTGGGAAAGCTTTGCAATTGTTTCTGTTACTGTTGCTCCGCACTTTGTGCAAGTCTTTGTTTTTGTACCCTCTGCTGTGCAGGTCGGCTGTTTTGTGATAACAGCACTGCCATATGTGTGGCTCGTGCATCCGCAGGTGAATTTGTATGTCTTTGCTACAGACGGATTGTATGTAGGATAAATTTTTACAGTGAGTGAACCGCCGTTTTTGAATGTGATACGTCTGATATCATTAGCATAGTTTTTAAGCTTATTTACACTTACCATACTGCGATCAGAAAATTCAACTGTGTAGTCTGTATCGTCATAAAGCCAGAAATCAATGCTGTCGCCCACACTGAACTGAGTTTTGCTCAATACGCTTGAAAAGGACGTATTCGAAAGGTCTGTGCGCCAATAAACAGTGGTAGAGGTAGGAACTGTGAACTTATTCACATAGCCGCAAGACTTGCAGGTCTGTGTTACAGTGCCGTCAGTTTTTGATGCGTACTTTGTTTCGTAGTCATGACCTGTTTTGACGTCAACCGTCTTTATATCGTCAAGATTTGAAAGGTTCAGGGAGTTGAAGGTCACGTTATTTTTATCGTAAACATACCAAACTGCTCTGCCGTTTTTGATAACAGGCTGGCAATCTGAAAGGCTTCCCTCAAAGGTGTGTATACTGCCGTTTACTGTGCCATCAGCGTTTAGCTTCACACAGCTTACCTTTGTATCTCTGGCCCACAATAGCAAAAAGCTGTTATTATTTATCTTCACAAGCTGTGGAGCAGAAGCTGAAGCTGTACCCTCTGCATAAGAAGTTATCTTATTGAGCTTGTTTGTGGAAAGATCCTTTGAAACAGCGGAAACGTAGACGTTTCGTGTTTCTGACGTATTGATATAATCAAGGTCAACTGTACTCTGTGCCACGATATAGCTTGATGATGACACATCAAAGCCGCCTATAGCCGCACCTGTATAGTTATAGTGACCGGAGGTATATTCAGGGTATGTTACAACGTCGATATTGCCGCCCTTTTCATAATAGCTTGGGAAGAATTTGCCTGTGGTAAAATCAGAATTATACTTCACCAGAACGGCAGAACGTGGATGGGCGTCACCATGGTCGAGGGCGACTATATGGTTGCCGTCGGTTTTTATAAACTGATTGAAGGAGTGGCTCACATAGCCATAATCAACGTTCATGATGCCGGTATATGAATCAGTGATAGTCATTGAAGGCATATCCACTTCAATGGTAACATTAGACTGATGATTATTGCCGTCGCTTGATTTATACATTTCGTGGCAGGTTCTCACAAGCAGGTGGTCACCGCTATGGGTCATTCTTGCCGAGCCTGCATCGAATGGAACTGTAGTGTTAGCTCCATACAGACCGCAGGACTTTATTTTGTTCCAATTCTTATCATACTTCGTTATACGGAAAACCTCGAGGGAGTCGTTTTGTTTCGGATTTTCCTGACCGCTAAGGACATAATAATTATTGCCGGAGTCATAGAAAGCACCAAAGATCGGCAGCTCATTGTCGACAAGCTTAGTGCTTAGCGGTTCAAAATCAGAGCTGTAATATTCCACAAGGAGCTTGCCCTCGATAGCACCAGCCTGGACACGCATATAATTGCCGTTGTCGCACACTGTCAGGTAAGATTTCACTGTGTTAGACCATTGCACATAGTCCTGAGCATTCACATTAGAGCCTGAATACGCAACACATTGCGCCACGGCAAAGGCACTGAACGATCCAGCAGACACAGCAGTAGAAACAGCCATTGCGCCAGACAGGACAATGCTCAACATTCTTTTCTTCATATTCATCAATTTCATCACCTCATACAAAAACTTTTAAACGAGAACGCCTTTATATATATAATATCACAACGCAAGGCATATGTCAATGAAAATAAGTTACAATGAGAATGATTTCAATAAATTCGTCATACACCAAAGGTCAACGCAGTAAAAAAAGAGCAAAGAGGATACAAAACAGAAAAAAACGCCTTGACAAGGTTTGATGGGTGTGATATAATATTACCGTGGTATTTCGAGGTGTGGCTCAGTTTGGTAGAGCGCTGCGTTCGGGACGCAGAGGCCGTGGGTTCAAGTCCCGTCACCTCGACCAGTCACTCGCCTTGACGGGCATCGTCCGTCATGGCTTTTTTATTATCAGAACTTAACGCCGCAGGGGAAGTTTTTGTATTACCTAAACAAGTAGGGTTATGCTTTGAGAAACCGAAAAGCGTAGCCCTTTTTATTTTGGTCGAAACGCAGGCTTGAACCCACTGTTCAACGTCCCGTCACCTCGACCAGTCACTCGCCGTGACGGGCATTGTCCGTCACGACTTTTTTTATTATCAGAACTTAACGCCGCAGGGGGAGTTTTTGTATTACCTAAAAAAGTAGGGTTATGCTTTGAGGAACTGAAAAGCGTAACTCTTTTTTTGTATGTTCCACATAGCAAACGTGCCTTATGACTAGCATTAAGGCACTTTATCGATTCAATCTTTCCCCAACCTCTCCGAAATCTCCAGCACAAGCTTCTGATCCTTCTCAGAAAGCCTCGACACGCTGTCCACGATCTTCTGTGTGAGAGCAGGATTTTTGCTGCCATCATCGAAAAACTGCTGATGATAAAGATATAGATCAGATAAAACGAACCACGCTTGAACGTGTCGAAAGTATCGAGCCTAGAATAAGAGATTATGCAGAAGAATGGCATATCAACATATTCAGACAAAAAGATCTCTGTTGGAGATATAAGAAAAGCTCAGCTTATCACTACATATGTTGTTGGCGCTATAGTTGACTTTAAGAACGATACTGTTGTTATCTCTTCTACAGACGATTGGGACTATTCCCCTAATGGCGCTGATAATGAATATCACCGCCGCCTCCTGTCCCCCAAGAGAGCGGCGGTATCTACACCACGCTACTTTTCAGTAAGATATTCATTTCTGTCAAACAACTGCTCAATTGAAAGATTTTTAAACCTCGGAATGTTGTATCCAAACGGCGAGTTGAGAGCCTTTACAAAGTCTTTCGTATAGCCGTGATTTTTTAAAAGATCGTCCTCATACTTTATTTTATCTTCTTGCTTTGTGTCATTTTCCCTTTTCGTGATACAGCGCTGCATAACATAATGATAAATGGAGAAGTAAGAATCCACTGTACGAATATCTCCTATGTATTCTTTCAGTTCACGAACTACAGTAAGATGAGCAATACAGTTGCGGTATTTTCTTGTCATGCTGCTGTCTGCATTATTGATATCAACTTCAACGCACTTGCGCAGCCGCTTGTTCTTTTTTAAGAACAAATTCGGCGACTCATCACCATTATCACAAAGTTCACAAAGCGTCTGTGAAAGTATCCTGTAGTCATTTTTCAAGTTCTTTGAAGCCAGCTCAGGAATTATCTCCTTATACAGCCCAAAGTCACGTTCAAGACAGTGTATCGCAATAACATACCTTGCATTGACATTCACAAGATTTTTCACCAGCAGATACATGACCGTAAGATAAAGCCCGATAACAGCCTTTGCCCTCTCCTTAGCCACGTTTTCTCTGCCCTTTGCCTGCTGTTTCACATTTTTGAAATCATCAAAACTGATGTTCTTTATCATTCTCGCAAGCTCACTGCGCTTTGCTTCCAAAGAACTGTTCATGTCAGGAAATTCCACACAGCTCTTGTAATAACGCTCTATCTGCGTGTCAGGGATACCCCCAAGAACAAACATGACAACTTTCTCATTCTTAGCCACTTCTCTTATCTTCTGAGCGTTCGCATACTTGATAAGGTATACAAACCGAGAGGACTCGATAACATTGTTTGTTATGAAATTTCTCAGACCATGTATGCCCTTGCCTTTTTCTTTAAGTTTTAAAATCTCGCTTATCCTATCGTCCGTGATATTGTCGTCTATGCCGAGTATAGTCAGTGCGTCACGGAACATCGTAAGCTTCGCTGAAGCCGCAGGCTTTCTCATGGAAGCAATGTTCTTTACGATAAAAAGCTCGTTGGTTATCCTCTGGCTGTCATTGAACAGCTTGTAGCCCGCCGTAAGCTCACACTCAACATCAACAGCAGAGCTTTTCATTATCTTCAAAAACTCCTTGATGTTATCAAACTTGCTGATAAGCGTTGTAAGAAGATCGTTTATCTCCTTGCCGTCAAGAAAATATGTAAGCATATATATCATTTTGGAGAAATACAAAAGGTCAGACGCATTCTTCTTTTCACTGTCAAGAATTTTCTCATCAAAATCCATGTCAGCCTTGCCAAGCTCCTTGATAACGTCACCGTTCATGTGGTCGGCGATATTTTCAAAATCATTCCTGAATTTGCCCCAAAGCTTTGCCGCTTCATCAGCATATATCCCCTCTTTTTCATCATCGGTCATTGAAAAACGCAGTTTGCGCACAAGAGCTTCGCCTGCGATAACGTCATTTCTGTAGTAGTTGCAGAAAAGCAGAAAATCCATAAGCTTGTACATCTTTGAGCGCACAGAGTCATATTGCTTGTCCTTAAATCTGAAGCCGTATTCGTCCAGCATTTTCTCACGAAGCTTTTTGATAGAAAAACCGAGATTTTTCTGAGATTTAAGCACAATGAAATCGTAATAAAGGCGTATGATATCATCAGCCTCATAGTCGTCTTTCATCATATCAATAAGCAAGCTGATATTGACCTTGTTGCCCTGGATAAAGCCCTTATTTATAGAATCAAATCTCTCATCTACAAGATAGTCAAGAGTTTCTCTGTATTCGGAATCAATAATGTCAATAAAGCTGTAAAGGTCTTCATGAAGCTTACTTGACTTATCATGGAAAACACTCTGCCTTATCTGCCCCACAATTGCAAGCATATGATAAACACGCTTTTTGTAAGCTTGCGAAACTCTTGTGTCTTTTGTCTTTGGCTCTTCAAGACCGAAATAGCCAAGACGCTTAGTTTTCAGCAGGACATTGAACTTGCTAAGGCTTTTTCTGACATTCGCTTTCTTATCATCAGATAAACTGCTTTTGTCAGGGTGAGTAAAAACTTCATAAGTATTTCTTGCAGAAAGATACCCCATAAAATCATCATAACTTTCAGAACCCTTTATACCAAGCATATTATTCAGCGCATAAACGATATTCGTTACATACACCGCAAGTATCTTTTCGATATCCAGAATGTTGTAAATAAGCTGGATATGTATATTATCATCAAAAGTTTTGCCGAAAAAGCGCTTTTCAAGCTCCGATTTAAGCCCCAGCATATCCCATCTTACAGGCGAGCTTTCACCGCTTCTGTGAGTAGGGTTTGAAGTATTTATCTCCACTCCGCTCTCAAAGCCATGCTTGCTTGAAAAAGTGATGTTTACTTCGTTTACACCACGAAGCTCGATATTGCTGCTGTTCTTAGAGGAAAGCTGAGTTTTGTTGTAGTCATTATTATCCACCTCATATTCAAGCACAGCAGAATTGCCCTTGCCAAAAGAGGTTATGTACATTTTATTTTCGCTGACAAGAATAGACTTCATTCCTGCCGCCTTGACGGAGGATTTTTTCTTCTCTGCCGCAGGTGCAATGACCTCTGCAGCAGGCATGGCAGCGATCGTAGGAACAGCGTTATTATTTATCTCAGCCGCTTTGAGCTGTCTGGCTTTTTTCTGAGCCTCACGCAGCTCTCTAGGCTTTATTTTATTCTTTTTTGCCATAAATATCACTCCTTATATTAGTTATCCCTTAGCGCATTGAGCGTTAAGGGATTTTTTATTTGTTGGTTTTAATGTTAAACTTTGCTAACTAGTGCAAAATCGCACCAGTATAGTAGCATTCGTAGTCTGCGTTCGCAAAGAGAGATGTTTTAGACCAGTGCAAATTCGCACCAGTATAGTAGTATCAGGAAATAGTCCGCCAGAACACAGGGTTTTAGACTAGTGCAAATTCGCACCAGTATAGTAGCATAAGATGATTTGCAGAAATTCATCAATCGGTTTTAGACTAGTGCAAAATCGCACTAGTATAGTAGCATTCCCTTCTTTTTCTGAGGTGCGATGCGTTTTAGACTAGTGCAAAATCGCACCAGTGTAGTAGTTGCGGAGTACTGAAAAAGGTATCTTCGACGTTTTAGACTAGTGCAAAATCGCACCAGTATAGTAGAGATTTGAGATTCAGTTATATGGGTTGGAGTTTTAGACTAGTGCAAATTTGCACCAGTGTAGTAGCAAGGAGATTAAAGAAACACAAACAGGAGGGTTTTAGACTAGTGCAAATTTGCACCAGTGTAGTAGGTCAAAGTTGACAAAATAATCAATGATATTCTGTGATAAAACACCAAACTTATCTTATCGACACTTTAATACATATATATTATACCATTTTCAGACACAAATGTCAATAGAAAGTATCTATTTTACATAAAACATTTTTATCACCTCCCGTCTGTTGTAATTTCACCTCAGTCCCCAAGCTCCTTGACAGCTGCGATAGCGCAGTCAAGTACAGCTACGATGATAGCCGTAAGGATCGTCTTTCCCATTTTTATCACCTCCTGTCCTTTGTTCTGTATACATTATACCACCTTATCATCGTCAACAAAAGTGTAATTTTCAAAAACTTTTTTGTCTATGTTTTTGCACATTTATCACGTTTTTACGGCATTTATATCACAATTTTAGCAAAATAATTTTCTATGATATTGACAAAAAGTACATTTGTGATATAATGGATACAAGAGGTGATAAAAATGCTCATACCCCCAAGCACATTTCTGCCCAAGCGTGAGGACGGCGTACCATATATTGCAGAGGTGCAATCCATACCCCTCTCACCCTCTGCATATTCCGTCATTATCAAGGACAAGTCCATATTTGAAACAAGCCTTTCCCCTAACGGCAGCGTATCAATGTCCTCATTTCTCACAAGTATATTTGATTCATCATATATCGCATCATTAAAATACAAAAGTGACAATAACTATAAATATATTGGTATCCCGCTTCTGAACGCATTCGTAAAATGGCAGATCGAGGAGATCGAGGACGGCCTTGATGATAAAAGCAAGGAGATAATAAAAAGCTATCTTATCTCAAAACTCTCTGCAAAATACGAAAAGACCAAGACCGAAAACGCAGTGCGAGTAAGGCTCAGCATATGCCGTGACCTTTACGATACACTGAGCAGTGATGACCTTTATTATGAAAACAAGGTGTACAGCTCGACCCTAAGAAGATTTCTGAAAGCCGTGTATGAGGACTATGCCCTGCTGTCAGATTGCGAACGTGAAAGGCTCATTTTCGCCGACAATATCATAAAAATAAATGAAGTCATCAAACAAAACGGCAGCAGATATTACAGCTTCATTTACGCATATTCTAATATGTACAGCCGTGAAAAGCGCCGCATAAGGCTTATCCCCTACCGTATCGTCAGCGACGAATATAAGATGTATAATTATCTTGTCTGCCTGTCCGACGAAAAAAGCGCAGGCAAAGAGTTCAAAGCCGACAGCTATCGCATAAGCAGATTGAGCGGACTAAGCATTGCAGAAAAGCTCAGCCAAAAGGAATACTCCTCCGTCACCGAATACGAACGGCTGAAAGAGGTTCACGTCAAGTCCGTGAAGCACCTACTCAGCGACCCACGTTTTGGCAGTGATGAGAGCGATATCTCCAAAGTGTACCTCACCGAAAAAGGCGTTGAAATGTTCGGCAAAATACTCTATCAGCGCCCCATACTGAAAGGCAATGAAAAGCCCAAGCCCAACGCTGTCAACGAGTTCATCTCCCCGCCTATCCAAGTCAAATACTATTTCAATAAGTTCGGCAAAGACGGCGTTATCCTATCCCCTAGCGACTCGTTTGAAGAAATGAGAACGCTGTATGTCGAGGGGGCAGAGGCGTATAACCGAGAAGTTGAGATGTGAGAATATAAATGAAAATTATAGCAAAAAAACACCCCTATACAGAAATATACTCATGATATCATAAATAGTCAGGCTCTGAGAAGAGTGAATATATGAAGTTTATCTTTGCAAAATAAACCGACCCCATTCGCTAGACTTTTTGACCTAGCAAATGGGGTCGGTTCAAATATCAATATCATTAAGTAAAAAAATCAAAACATAGAAGCAAGCGTAATATGCGGATCACTTTACTTTTCTGCCGTAAACCTTGCCCACTCATATTCCGCTGTCAGCGGAACTGTGCCGTCAAAGGCTTTCAGCCAGCTGTCAACGCCAATGCCGTTCCACGCATTCATCATTATTTTACCTGGTGTGACAGGCAGATTTTCTGTTGCCTTGTATGCTTCCTTTCCGTCAACATACCAAGTTATGCCGTCCTCTTTCCACTCAAATGCGTAAGTGTGAAAATCCTCAGAAGCGTCAAAACCAAGATCATACATATATTCGTGCTTGCCAACACCATTGGTGTAGTAATTGAACTGCACCTTTGTTGTGTCCTTGCCAAGGACTTCAACATCTATTTCGTCCCAAGGATTATCCTCCGACGGACCTGTGTATGTAAAGAACGATGATACAACGCCGTCATTCTTTATGGCTTTCATCGATACCTCATAAAGTCCATAGCCGTAGTTCTCCTTTGAACGATACTCGCCGCCTCTGTACGCTTCGGAATCGCCCATACTGTCAATGGTAAGCTGCATTTTTCCGTCATTGAAAGTTACGTTATCTTCGCTCCACGAACAGTTGAACGGATCACCATTTGACCAGCCTGCTGAAATGGAAAAATCATTTGACGCACCCTTGCTGAAATCTGCCTCAACCGTGTATGGAGAATTGCTTTCCGTTTCCGCCTTGCTGCTGACATCTTGCGAAGAACTGCTGTCAGATGAAGCACCGCAGCCACCCATAGACATAACTATCATTGTGAGAATCGACATAGCCAAAACTTTTTTCATTTTTCATTACCTCCGAATAAATATCAGAATTTTATCTTCTATAAGTATTATAATTCAACAGATGTGATATTTATATCAGAAAAGTAATGCAAATATCAGATTATTAACGTCAACTTATATTTTCGATCTGCTTGTGCTATGCTTGTTCCAGTTTGCACGGAAAAACTGATCTCTATACTGTTTCGGCGTAAGTCCTGTCTGTTTCTTAAAGCAGGCAATAAAATGGCTGTGCGAGCTGAAAGCAAGATAATTGGCTATATCAAGCGGACTATATTCAGAATATCTCAGCATATTTTCAGCCGCTTGTATCCTTTTTGACATAATGAAATCAGAGATCTTTACGCCAACTTCCTCTCTGAAAAGCTTTGAAAGATACTGAGGCGTTATGTTCAGTTCATCAGCTATCTGATTGACGGTCACGCCCTTGTAAATATTATCGAAAATGCAGTCAAAGCACATAAGGATATGCTTCGAGTAAACGTTCTGTGACGCAGCCTTTTTCATTTGCTTTGTATAATAAACGATGACTTCTTTGTGTACAGCCATAACGCTTTCTTCATTGCGGCACTCATCACATTTATTAATGTATATATCGCTTATGGTATACGCAGTTTCCGGGTCAAGTCCACCCTCGATGCAAAACCTGCACAGCATAGCTATGGTTATGACAAGATGATATTTGACGTTTCTAAGGTCGTCTTTGCTGAGTCTGCCCTTTCCGTTTGTATCCAGCGGCGTATACAAACGTTTGACCGTTTCAAGGTCGCCCGCCCGCACCGCAGAATAAAATTCCAGTTCCGTTTCATATGGTGAATGATGATAGTCATTTTCCTTTTGCATAAACTGCCGCTTAGACAATTCTCTGTTTATTTCCATAGCTTTCACCCCCTGCTTTTTAGCTTATTATATCATATTTACAGACACAAGTAAAGCCTCATATTTATAGAAAAAGGACGGCAAATCACCCTGCCGCCCTTTTTTCTGATAATTAGATATTATTTAGCCTCTTTCATTGAAGTCATAGCCTCGTCGATAAGATAATCTATAGCCTTTTCATTTTCCTGAACAACCTGTGACCAGCTCTTTGACTCCTGCGGATTCATTGTTCCTCTTATTGCAGTATCGCAAATAGAGTTAAGGTCGGCAGATACGCCCTGTTCAAAGTCAAATACAGGGTTCTGTGCAGACAGATCATAGATAGTTTCTCTCATTTCAAGCATCTCATCTGTCCAGCCGTAATCGTCCTTGTACTGATCGAGGGTTATCTGATGTGCAGCCTCGTCAAGCTCTGCATAACGGCAGCATTCAAGGAAAGCTGCCACGCCCTCAGGATTTTGAGCGTTCTTTACAATGCTAAAGCCGTGTACTCTTGAAGGGATATACTGTTTATCGCTATCAGCTGAGCAAGGAACAGGAACGAACATTACCTCTCCCTTTGATACATCACCATAGTTTACAGTTGTTGACGGAGCATTCTCAAGTGCCCAAAGTCCGATAGGATAGAAAAGCGTCAGACCTGTTGCCATTCCGCTGCCCTCTGCGTCGCCTCTGAGTTTCCAGTTGTTCTCGTGCTTTGGATAAACAACATTGTTCTTCTGCAGCTCATACATCATATTCTGAGCCTTTGCTATCATAGGGTCAGAAATATTATTTACAAGCTTGCCGTCTGTGATACCGATGAGCGGCACACCGGAAGACTGCTGCAAAGCCTTTTCATAATACCAGCCGTCGAGAGCGTATTTATCGCTTTCAGCGTCAGTAAAATCAAGACACATTTCTGTGAATGTATCCCAGTTCCACTTGCCTTCTTTGAAAAGCTCAGCAGGATCGTCATAGCCGTTATCTTCCATTGTCTGCTTGTTGTATACAAAAACATACGCAGGGTCTGTTCTGATAACGCTCACATAATGCTTATCGCCAAGCATAAACTGATCTGTCGCACCCTTTATATCTGTCCAAAGAGGCTTTGAAAGGTCGATATAATCGTCGATAGGCTCTATCATTGACTTTATAGCACCCTTAGGGAAAACGTCCATATCATCAGCACCGATGAAATCAGGTGAATCATTTGACATTACAAGTGCCGCAAGATCGTCAAACTTAGTTTCCCAAGTGGTCTGCACCCAGTTTATCTTACCATTATACTTTGTCTTGAACAAAGCAAGGTCAGCGCCTATCTCCTTGTCCTCTGCCTCAGTAGGGTTGATATCCCAATGTGAAAACCACTTTATTTCGTTGCTCTTGAGATCTCTCACATCTTTCATATCATCAGCAAGTCTTTGAACTATCTGCTGCTGATCTTCCTTAAGCTTTTTGTCAACTACCTTGCTTGATGAATCACTTGAACTTCCGCAAGATGCAAATGCTGAAAGCGAGCAAACCGCAAGGGCAAATGTCAAAACTCTTTTTGCATTATTCATAGCCATACCTCCGAATATTACTTTCTTCTCTTTGCAACGATCACTGCTGTGCCGGCAAGAGCGATAACAGCAAGTGCTCCGCCAACAGCCGCACCTGTTTCTGCTGTCTTAGATGTATCGTCAGATGCTTTTGAAGATGTAGCCGCTGCTGCAGAAGTCTTGCCTGCATCTGCCTTAGATGAAGAAACGTCTTTCTTTGACGTATCAGCCTTTGAGTTTGAAGTATCAGACTTTGAATCTGCCTTTGAAGTATCTGCCTTTGACTCTCCGCCCTCGGCAGATGCAACACCGAAATCAAGCGTCATTGAAAGTGTGCCGCCGTTGAAAGCGCCTTCCTTCTCCCAGCCTGCGACCTCAGGACAAGCTTTCTTTGTTACCTCGCCTGTTTCCTCATTGACCTCGTCAGTTGGTCTGATATGTATTCTTATTCCACCCTCTGCGTCCTCGTCCATTGAAGTGATAGAATTAAGCGAATCAAAAACTGTTGTTGTGCCGTCCTCGGCAACGAACTTTGCGTCAGATATCTTAACGTCCACAGGATAAACACCATCAGGAAGATTTGCCACCATAACGCCCATATCTCCAAGAGTTCCCTTGCCTGACATTGTCTTGTCGGTGATAACTTTGCTTATCTTATATTCAACAGTTATCTTGCCAGCATCATCGATGCCTACCCAATCGCCCTGATTCCAGGTCCAGTCCTGACCCATATAAAAGCCCATTGCTCCGATAGAGTAATATGAGTCATTCATTTTTGAGTCCTCCTCTGACGGGTGAACAACATCGCCAAGCTTTGCTGCCGAAACAGAAACTGACATCATTGTTGCTGCGAGAACCGCTGCTGAAAGACCTGCTACAAACTTTTTGATCTTCATAACCTTTTCCTCCTATTTTTCAATAAAATTTTTCGCTAAAAGCAATTTATTTTGTTGTTTCTGTATATATTATAACTATGTAAACGTTTTGTTTATATCAAAAACGTAACATAAATATCATAAAAGTGTTTAATATCGAATTTATGAAAGATTACAAATATATGAAAACAGACCCACTTGATATTCAAGCAGGTCTGTTTATTCGGAAGTTATTATAAGAAAGTGACTATGAATTATTATGTTTATATTATACGCTTTGTTTTAAAACTAATATATCAATATTCAATTATTTATATCAAATAATTATCGTAAATAGAATTTTATGAGCAAACATCAATTTATGAAACTAAGCATAAAAAAACAAGCTCGGCAAACGTGACCGAGCTTGTCCAAAAATGGAGTTATATGAAGAAATGATCTATTAAAGATACTTTACTAGTTCATCAAGAACGCTGTCAAGATGTCCGTCAATAAAGCCATAGTCAACACCCTTGTATGACCAAGCCGCTCTTCCGATAGAACATTTCTCAAAGGCACTGCTTATATCCTTGTACCAGTTAAGAGTATTTTCAGCAGATGCAAGATTTATAACACCGTATTCGCCACAATACATAGGAACATTTCTTTCCTCTGCGACCCTTACAGCCTCAGCAAATCTTCCCATAAAATAATCAGGCGTAAATTTCTCTGTCTTGACCTCCTCGTATGTCTGCATATATTCAAGACCAAGACGCTTTATCTCAGTTCTGTATTTTGGGACGCTTCGCGGATAATCGATCCTGAAATCTCTCGGCATCTCATCTACCCAATAGGCAGCCTGATGAGTGAAAAGAAATGGGTCATAGCAATGGAAAGTATAAACTATATGCTCGTCATAAGGCTTATCAAGGTCTTTCATTGAATCAATAGAGTTGTTCCAGTAGCTGCCCACAATGATATTTATATCAGAGCTGTATTTTCTGATAAGCTTTATGGCATTTTCAACGATAGCATTCCATTTTGCACTGAATTTCGGGTCAGTTACCTCATTGAGAAGTTCAAAAGAGACCCTGTCAAAATATTTGCTGAAACGCTTTGCAAACTCTTCCCAAAGGTCATAGAATTTCTGCTGAAGCTCAGCGTTAGCAAAGAATCCGCTTTCAGCCTGAGCCTTGTCAAAGAAAAAGCCCATTGTCTTATGGAGGTCAAGTATCATATTGATACCGTTATTTCCGCACCAATCGATACACTTCTGAACATAGTCGAAGCCGCTCTCTATAAAGCCGTTTTCGTCCTGAAAGATATTATAATCCACAGGCACTCTAACGTGGTCGCAGCCCCAGCCCTTTATACGCTTGATGTCCTCTTCCGTGATAAAATTATCGAGATGCTCCTTGCTGTAATCGCATTGTGACAGCCAGCCTCCGATATCGATGCCGTGCATATAGCCATTAAATCTTCTCATATTTTTAACCGCCCTTTCTGATTCCAGTTTTATTTACAGCTATATTGTAGCACTATATGGCCGGAAATTATATCATAATTTTAATATTCATGTAAAAATCGTAATGTTATTGTGGTGTGCTAAATGTATTTCTCAGTAAATAAAGCAAAGAAAATGGCGTAAAATTTTTCACCATAACAAGACCTAATAAAGAAAAAATCAAATTAAACCAGATACTTTAATATGATACTATTTCCGCCGTCAATAGTCGCCAAAAACTAGGCGTATCAAAAACGTCAGCAAGCAGATGTTTCGATGAAATAGAATACCTGAATGTGAATATTCTTGACACAAAAGGCAAGTCAAGAGCTATCACAATTCCGCCTGATGTAAAGCAGCTTTGGGAACAGATACAGCATATTTTGAGAAACCCTGTTATAAGAAGATATGCGTTTCCTGATGATATTCACTTAGAGAAAAAAAGCCGGCATTACAGCTTTATGCGATTATTCATTGCTGTCAGATAATGATTAACCTATCTATGGGGTGACAAAAAAAAGAATTGATTTTCTGCCCCTCCCTTGACTAATATTATCAGCTAATGTATAATCAAGTAAAGTATAAAAATATCGAGGTAAGATCACAATGAGTAGGTTCCCTAGAGTATACGCTGAAAGCACAATAGCAAGAATGAATAAAAAGCTTGCCCTGCCGCAGGAAACAATGTCGCTCCTTTATGATTACTTTGAAGCTTTTGCCAATTTATATCAGTTGTTGCCGCTAAAAGACGCTTACAAAATAATCAGCAGGCAAAATAAAGGCTTGATAACCTTGGACGAGTTCATTGCATTTTCTGAGATAGCACGCCACGAAGATCATTTTTACTACATTCTTGCTAAAGACGAACTGTATCTTAACGCACCTAAGGAAAAGCCTATCGACCGAGAGATAGTTCATTCCTGCTTGGTTGATATTGATTATGAAGATTATTATAATATGGCCGATCATCAGGCAGGTAAACCTCTTAAAATTCTTCCAAAACAGGAACTTCTTAAATACAAAGAGGAAATGTACATTGCCGATACTACGTATGTAAGAGCAATGACGAACTTTTTACGCACAAGACTAAAAATGTCCGAAGATGAGATCAACTATACAATTTCCGATTTTATACTGATAATAACCTGTGATGACAAACCTTTTGACGCAGTATCTAAAATGCTCGATAGAAAGAATATCCTAATGACAAAAAGTCAGCTTGAAGATTTTATCAAACTGTTCACCGATTTGAGCAACAATACTCGAATGCCGCAAAACAGAGGCTTTACTCCCCTCGAGTTATCGGCAAATCGTGGCGGTCAAAAAGTTATCAACAGCATTTCCTTTGGGCCAAATATAACTGCGGCATTTAAAAGCGGAGAGGCAGATATTGAAGAATACAGAAAAGGTATCCTTATGAGCGAACTGCCCGAGAAGTTCAAAATGGATATGCTCCGTCAGCTTTCTCAAATCGAGGGTAAGAATACAACTCCGAAAAAAGTCGGCAGAAACGATCCCTGCCCTTGCGGCAGCGGAAAGAAATATAAGAAATGCTGTGGGAAATAAAATATTTTTTTATGCAAAGCCGCCGCGGGTCACAAAT